>Ga0207699_10000014_pt1 | contig 260521 bp, 220 predicted proteins | sample LARL51metaG_FD_184344 | JGI IMG/M metagenome (GOLD analysis project Ga0207699, IMG submission 184344) | Corn, switchgrass and miscanthus rhizosphere microbial communities from Kellogg Biological Station, Michigan, USA - LAR L5-1 metaG... | ecosystem: Host-associated > Plants > Roots >... | reverse complement strand
GAAAGTCGCCCTAACAGCTTGCATGCGTAAGCTGCTCGTTATTCTCAATTCGATTATCAAACAGCAAGCGACCTGGCGCACTTTTACGTTGCTCAACGCTTGACTTTCAACACAGTTGCTCTGCGGTTGATCCCCAACGCTGACGAGCACAACCGCGGAGGACGCCGAGGACTCTGAGGAGCGCTGCGATTGTGAGCGAGCAACACACTATTACCCCGCTAACTCAGAATGGACGAGTGATGTCGACAAGTTGGTTGATCGTGTTAATGCTCACACTGGTTGTCGTCGGTGGCGGCCAGCCGACCTCGTCCGCCTCGCAGTCTCAATCAGTGATGTACCAGGAAGCGCGACGGCTGATGTGGACGAAGTTCGAGATCATCGCCTATGGTCCGGATCGCGCCCGACTGGCCGAAGCTGCCGAGGCGGCGTTCGATGAAATCGATCGGCTTGATCGCCAGATGAGCAATTATTCGGACGCAAGCGAACTGACCTACATAAACCGGCACGCGTGGCGCGAGGACGTTATCGTCGAAAAGGACTTGTTTGATCTCCTGAAGCTTTCCATCGACTACAGCAGGAGTACGGATGGCACCTTTGACATCACCGTCGGTCCGCTGATGAAGACATGGGGTTTCTTCGATAGCCAGGGACGAGTGCCCGGCCCGGCCGAACTGAAAGCGGTTATGGCGCGTGTTGGCTTCAAACATGTTCTGCTCAACGCACGCACGCGCACGATTCGATTTGACTGCGAAGGCGTCGAACTGGACCTGGGCGGAATCGCGAAGGGATATGCTGTCGATAGGGCGGGAGAAATCCTGCGCGCGAGCGGCGTCGAATGCGCCTTCATAACTTCCGGCTCAAGCAGCATCTGTGCTATCGGCGCGCCGCCCGGACAAACGTCATGGCGGGTTGAGGTAAGTGATCCGCTGGATCGCGCACACCGGCTTGCGGCCATCGAGCTCAAGGATCAGTCAATCTCGACGTCGGGCTGTCACGAAAAGACATTCGAGTCTGGCGGCAAGACCTATTGCCACATAATGGACCCGCGAATCGGGCGTCCGATCGAGGGACTTTTGAGCGCAACCATAATTACGCAAAGCGGGGTTGAGGCTGAAGCGCTATCAAAGGCGTTGATGGTTATGGGAGTCGAAAAGGCGAGAGCGTTCATGAAGACTCGTCCTCACGCTCGCGCCATTCTCTATTACCGCCAGCCGGAGGGTGGCTTAGGCTGTGCTCGGCTGAATTTTTGACGGAGGCGACTATGACCGAAAGCAAACTGAGGCTATCAAGGCGAAATTTCCTGGAGGGGACAACTCTGAGCGCCGCAGGTTTGATGCTTGGTTCTTCAAGAGTCCCGGCGTCCGCGATGAGGGCGAACGATCGCGTCAATATCGGCGTCATCGGAGCAGGGAGCCAGGGCACAAGCCTGATCCGCAATCTGGCAATGGTGGCCAACGCGAAGATCGCAGCTATGTGTGACATCTTCGAACCGAATCTGAACAAGGGCATAAGCCTGGCGGGCAGCCAGCCCAGGTCGTTTACCGATTATCGAAAACTGATCGAGAGCAAGGATGTCGACGGCGTGGTCATCGCTACGCCGCTGCACATGCACTACGACATTGCGATGGCTGCGCTTGATGCTTCGAAGCACGTATTCGTCGAGAAGACGATGATGTACTCAATGAAACAGTGCGACCAGATTCTTCAGGCAACCAGGGCTCACGCATCACAAGTCTTTCAGGTCGGGCACCAGCACCGGTTCGATCCGGTAATCCATAAGGTCGTGGACATGTCGCGCGACGGTGCGCTTGGCAAGGTCACGCACATTCGGTGTATGTGGCATCGAAACGGCGATTGGCGTCGTCCGGTTCCAAAGATCAATTTCGACCCGAGCCCGTGGGGCTATCCGGATCTCGAGCACTTGATCAACTGGAGAATGTACAAGCGGTACTCGGGCGGGCTGATGTGCGAGCTGGGATCGCATATGATCGAGATATGTAATCTCATCCTTGGCTCGCCGCCGGCCGCGGTCACCGGGATGGGTGGTATTGATTACTGGAAAGACGGCCGCGAGACCTTTGACAACGTTGTGGCCGTTTATGACTATCCTGCAGGGCAAAAAGTCACGTTTAGCTCAACAACTACGAATGCCCACGACGGTGAACACATTGTGATCATGGGCACCGAAGGAACAATCGAGATGGGTTGGGACAAGGCGCTCTATTTTCGCGAGAAGGAGCCGCCCGAACTCGTCAGAGCGGAAGGCGTGACGGTTATCGGTTCGACCGGCGAGACGATGAAGACTTCCACCCAGAGTCAGAAGGAAGGCGCTCAAGTAGCACCGCAAGATACCGAGAGACGCAGCGCGGTTTATCGAGAGCTTGAATCCTACGTCTCCTGCATTCGCGACCGCAAGAAAGCGGTGGTCGATGTGCAAACAGGAAGAAACGCCGCCGTGTCCGTGCTATCCGCAAATCTGGCGATGGAGGAAGGGCGAGTCGTCAAAATCTAATTTCCGATGAGTGCTCCGCCGGCCATTACCGCACCTGCCGGCATCAGACGTCGTGGCCCAAACCTGTCAACGAGCCAGCCCGCGATGAATCCAAACAGCGGTTCTACGATCAACTTGCTGATCGCGTTGCCCGAAGTTACTTGCGTGCGCGACCAGCCGAAATCCCTGACTATGAAATCGTAATAGAGCGCTAAACCATAGAGCGCCAGACCGACATGGCCGTCTTCACAGGGCCAGCGATATTGAACGTTGTTAGGAATGTCACTCCAAACCAGATAACACCCGACGCCGTTCCACGGAGGGCCTTCCGCCCATAGCGAGCCGGTGAACAGTCGCTGAATCGGAGTACTGGCAATTTTGTATTTCGCGAAGCGTTTGTCCAGAACAAGCATGTCCGGATCCGGATACCGGACGCGTGGGGCGGCCGGTAGTTTCGATCCTGGCCAAGAACTACAGTCGCGCTCAACGCTACAGCGCCGGCGAGGAAGGCGCGGCGTCCAAGCCTGGCCCGCAACGTGCCGAACGAATTCCTGTCTCTATGCGCAAGAATGGGGCCGTCAGCAATGTCTGCGTTGTCGGACCACTCGAGGTCGTTAGGTTGAATTCTTTTGTTTTCATAGCGGCCTCGGTATGCCGGATGATATTGGAATGCCACCCCAGCAACAAGCAGTAGTGATGCATTTGTGTGTTGCCGGAAAAGCAGTCACTCACCGTCCTCCGCGGTTTCTTTTGATCAATGTTGGGAATCAACCGCAGAGAGCGCCGAGGACCGAGCGGGCACCGCGATTGTTGGCGAGAAGCGAACTACGGGTCAGCGTCTCGGACCGTTAAGACTCACAACGCGCACCGGTCCTGTAGCCGGTGAATTGTGCTCCTGCCGGAGCGCCTCTCGAGAGGCAAGTTCGCGCGCCACTTGCTCGGCCAGGTGTGCGAACGCATCGGCGGCGTAGGAATGCGCGTCGGTGTTTCTCCGGACCAACCAGAGGGTTCGTTCGTAATGAAGACCATCAAGCGGCACACTTACCAGCTCGCCGCGGTCAAGCTCCTCTCGCACGCACATCAGCGGCGCGAGTGCGATTCCCAGGTTCATCGCAACCAGCTTCTTCATTTCCTCGAACGTGTCCACCTTCATCAAGATGCTCACCACGGTGCGGTGCTTCTTGAAAGCCTCAGCCGTTCGCCGCGCAAAGGCGTCGCGCAAGTTGAGCCCAATGAATCGCTGAGCGCCAAGATCACGGACGTGAACACGGGCTCGACGAGTCAGAGGGTGGTCCGGACTGGCAATGAGCGTCATCTCGTCGCGCATTATCGGCGTTGCTTCGACGTCGTCTTCGTCGGGCCTGAACGCGAGTATCCCAAAGTCTATTCGGTGCTGCCGCAATTCAGCGATCAACTCGTGCGACGGATGCCGGAAGATCTCGACCTCGATATTAGGGTGTTGCTTGTGGAATGCCAGAACGAATTGTGGCAGCAGATGAAGACACGCGCTTTCGTTTGCGCCGATGCGAATGCTGCCGCTGCGCAGAGTTCGCAGCTTCTCCAGCGCGAGCGAAGTCTCGTCGCGCAGCTCCAGCATCCGTTTCGCGCGTCCGTAAAGTAGCTCACCGACGTCGGTCAGCGTATACGCAGTGCGAGTCGTCCGATCCAGTAACGTCGCACCTATCTCGTCTTCGAGCTTGCGCAGCGCCATGCTCAATGCAGGCTGGGTTCGGCAAACTCGTTCGGCGGCGCGATGGAAATTACCCTCCTCGACCATCGCGACAAACATCTCAAGTTGCATCAGCTCCATTTATTGCTCCAAATCATCTGTTAGTCGCCGGCCAGGCTCAACCTTGCCGAGCTGATATCGGAAGCGGCGCCGTAATGGACCGGATGAAGCCACCTGCTATAACTGCGATCGCGACCCGTAGTGATGGCGAAGAATGCCAGCTGAAGCCGCTCGGTGATCGGCCCGCGCCGGCCGGCCCCAATCAGCCTGCCGTCTACTTCGGAAATCGGCGCCACCTCGGCGGCCGTCCCGGTCAAAAACGCTTCGTCCGCCCCGACGAGGCGATCGACCGAGATCGCGGCGATCTCGACTTCATATCCGAGATCGCGCGCGACTTCGATGACCGTGTCGCGCGTCACGCCGAGGAGAATCGAGGACGCCGCATCGTTTGTAATCAGGCGTCCGTCGCTGACGATGAACAGATTCTCGCCCGAACCTTCCGCTATGTTTCCGCACTCATCAAGCAGCAGCGCTTCGTCGAAGCCGCGATCATATGCGTCACGCACTGCAAGAATTGAGTTCAGATATTGCCCGCAAGCCTTCGCCGTAGTGGGCAGCGCTCGTGAGTTGAACTTCATCCACGGAGAGACCGTGACTCTCACACCACTCACCAGACTCTCATCGCCCAACAGAGCGGCCCACGGCCACGCAAGTATTGCGACTTCTACCGGACAGACGCGCGGATTCAAGCCCAGTCCTCCGCTGCCGTAGTAGCAAATCGGCCGGACGTAGCAGGACTCAAATTCGTTGAGCGCAATAGTCGTGCACACCGCCTCTTCGAGCTCGTCCGGGGAATAAGGCAGCTCGATTCCGTGGACTTCCGCCGACAGGAACAATCGCGTCAGATGATCGTCGAGTCGAAACAGGGCCGGGCCATCGACGGTCTCGTAGCACCGTATTCCCTCGAAGACTCCTGTACCGTAGTGAAGCGCGTGCGCAGACACGTGGACTCGCGCGTCGCTCCAGCGAATGCACTCTCCGTTCATCCAGATCCACTTTGACTGCTCAAACGACATTCGCTGCCTCCGTTGGCGCCTCATGATATTGCGGCTCGGCATTCTTGCTTTCGCAAAGCAGCTTGTAGTTGATCGCGTCCTCGAGCGCCTGGAAGCTGGCATCGAGAATGTTGTCGGAAACGCCTACGGTTCTCCACGACTGGCGGCCATCGCTACTATCGACTAACACGCGAACCCTCGCCGCGGTTGCCTTGTCGCCATTCAGCACTCGAACCTTGTAATCTGTAAGATATACCGCATTGAGTGAAAAGAACGCGCCGCTCAACACCCGCCGCAACGCGCGATCGAGCGCGTGTACCGGCCCGCCCCCGGTGGCGGACGCCTCGCGTAAGAGGCCGCCCAGCTCGACCCTGACTGTGGCCTCGCACGTTTGCGTGCCGTCTGACCTCCTTTCGACCGACACGTGATAGCTGTCGAGCGCGAACGGCGAGCGGTAGTTCCCAAGCGCCTGTTCCATAAGCACACGGAGCGAGCCTTCCGCCGCCTCAAACTGGAAACCCTGGTGCTCCAGTTCCTTGATGCGCGTCACCAGACCCTGCATGTCCTCCTGGGCGCCGTCTAGTCCCAACTCGGCTGTTTTGTACAGAATATTACTTTTGCCTGAGAGGTCAGACACCAGCACGCGCCGGGAATTGCCGGTCAATTCCGGGTCGATGTGCTCGTAAGTTGCCGGATCGCGCATCACTGCGCTCACATGAATGCCGCCCTTATGGGCGAAGGCGCTCCTGCCGACGAACGGCAGTTGATTGGGGTGCGGCAGGTTTGCAAGCTCGGCGACCAGCCGCGATACCGCCGTCAACATTGCCAGCCGCCGCGCGCCGATGGTCGCCCGCCCGAGCTTGAGTTCGAGCGCCGGGATCACCGAGCAGAGATTTGCATTACCGCAGCGCTCACCGTAGCCGTTGATGGTCCCTTGAACCTGCGTCGCCCCACACTCGACCGCGGCTATCGAGTTTGCAACCGCAAGCTCCGAGTCGTTGTGCGCGTGAATGCCAAGATCGACATTGAGCGCGCGTCTCGCCGCAGAAAACACTTCGGCGAGCCGGCTCGTCAGTGTTCCGCCGTTGGTGTCGCAGAGCACAATCCAATTCGCGCCTGCCCTTTCAGCTGCCAGCAAGGTCGCGAGCGCATAATCGGGATCGGCGGTGAATCCATCAAAGAAATGCTCGGCGTCGTAGATTACCTCGCGCCCTCTCTCTCGAAGCCAGGCTACCGATGCCCCAATCATCTCGAGGTTTCTGTCCAACGAACTGCCGAGCGCTTTCTCGACGTGGAGATCCCAGCTCTTTCCGAAAATAGTGACCGCAGGAGTCTCCGCCTCAATGAGAGCGCGCAGGTTCGGATCTTCTTCGACGCGCCTTCGCGGATGACAGGTGCTCCCGAACGCCGAGAGCCGCGCGTTCTCCAGCTTGAGTGATCGCGCGCGCACGAAGAACTCGGCATCCCGCGGATTTGAGCCGGGCCAGCCGCCTTCGATGTAGTCAACGCCTATCTCGTCAAGCTTCCGCGCGACCGCCAACTTATCGTCGACAGAAAAAGTGACTCCCTCGCCCTGAGTGCCGTCACGCAGAGTCGTGTCGTAGATTGTGACTCTCGTCCCGTTGTTCTTCATCAGCGTTACATTCGTCTCAGCACGGCGCCGGTATTCGCCGACGTCACCAGCGCTGCGTAGCGTCGCAGGTAAGAGCTGGCGACCCGCACTTCGAAATGCGGAAGCGCGGCCAGCCTGATCTCAATTTCATCAGGTTCGAGCTCGGCCTCGATTGAGTTGCGGCGCAGATCGATGGTCACACGATCGCCGTCACGCAGCGCCGCGATAGGGCCTCCGGCCGCAGCTTCGGGTGAAATATGTCCAACCGATAAACCTCGCGTCGCTCCCGAGAAACGGCCATCAGTGATCAACGCTACGTCTCTTCCCAGGCCCATCCCGGAGATATTTGCGGTCGGCGCGAGCATCTCCTGCATGCCCGGGCCCCCACGCGGCCCCTCGTAGCGAATCACCACGACCGATCCTTTGTTGATTCGGCCACCCAGGATCGCTTCGCACGCCTCTTCCATTGAATCGAACGTCTGGACCGGACCGCTGAAATAGTCGATATCGGAAGCGCTGCGCTTTATCACCGCGCCTTCGGGGGCGAGATTTCCGAACAACACAGCAAGGGCTCCGGTAGCCGAGAATGCCTCCTCGACTGAACGTACGACATCACCGTCCGGGGCAGACGCTTGGGCGATATTCGTCCCGAGCGACTGCATCGTCACGGTCGTCGCGTCGAGATTGAGCGCTCCGCAACGGCTGAGCTCCTTTAGTATCACGCTGATCCCACCTACGCGGTTTACGTCTTCAATGTGCACATCCGGGCGCGCGGGGCTGACCTTGCAAAGTGTGGGCACGCGCGCGGAAATCTGGTTGAGCCGATCGAGCGGGTACTCGATTCCGCCTTCACGAGCTATGGCGAGAGTGTGGAGAACCGTGTTGGTCGAACCCCCCATCGCCACGTCGAGCACGAACGCGTTGTCGATGGCGTCCAGCGTGATGAAGTCTCGCGGTTTCAGGTCCGCTTCGACGAGCTTCACGATCTGGTGACCGGCTTTCCTCACGAGCTCGCGACGTTCACTTGAATCTGCCAGGAGAGTGCCGTTGCCCGGCAGCGCAAACCCAAGCGCCTCCATCAGGCAGTTCATGGAGTTGGCGGTGAACATTCCCGAACAGGATCCACAAGTCGGGCACGCGCTGTCCTCGATGGTCTGAAGGTCGAGCACGGTCATCCGGCCTGCTTTGAGTGCGCCGACTCCTTCGAACACATGCATGAGGTCTACGGGCTTGCCATCGGGAAGCCGCCCGGCGCGCATTGCTCCTCCGCTGACGAAGATGGCAGGAATATTTACGCGCATCGCGGCCATCAGCATGCCGGGCACAATCTTGTCGCAGTTCGGAATGCAGAGCACGCCGTCAAAACGATGCGCCTCCAGAACCGTCTCAACCGAATCGGCGATGATCTCTCGAGACGGAAGGCTGTACTTCATCCCGATGTGTCCCATTGCAATCCCGTCATCTACGCCAATGGTGTTGAACTCGAACGGAATGCCCCCTGCTTCGCGAATCGCGTCCTTGGCGATGCGTCCAAACTCTTGCAGGTGCCGATGACCCGGGATGATGTCGATGTAAGAGTTGCACACCGCAATGAAGGGTTTGGACATATCCTCGTCGGTCAAGCCGCAAGCTTTGAGCAGACTGCGGTGCGGCGCGCGTTCGGCGCCTTGTTTGATCAAGTCGCTTCTCATCGGTTCATCCCCTTTTAGTTCTTCGCGCGGTCGACCAGCCGACCGTTGCCAAGCCACGGCATCATCGCGCGCAAGCTGCGGCCGACGTCTTCAATAGGATGGCCGAGCGCGTTCTTTTCAAGCTCTGTGAAGCGGGCCTTGCCGGCCTCGTGCTCGGCCATCCACTCGTCGGCAAATGCGCCGGACTGAATGTCCTTCAACAGCCGGCGCATTTCCTCGCGCACCGACTCGTCGATAACTCTCGGCCCGCGCGTAAGGTCGCCGTACTCCGCCGTGTTCGACACCGAGTAGCGCATGTTGGCAATGCCGCCTTCGTAGATCAGGTCAACGATCAGCTTCACTTCGTGAACGCACTCGAAATAAGCCATCTCGGGCGAGTAACCAGCTTCTACCAAAGTCTCGAACCCCGCCTGAATGAGCGAGGTCAGCCCGCCACACAGTACTGCCTGCTCGCCAAACAGGTCGGTCTCGGTCTCTTCTCTGAATGTGGTCTCGATAACACCTGCTCGACCGCCGCCGATGCCGCCCGCGTAAGCGAGCCCCACCTCTCGGGTGTTGCCGGTCGAGTCGCGATGGACGGCGAGCAGGCAAGGGACTCCGCGCCCGTTCGTGTATTCGTGCCTCAACAGGTGACCGGGTCCCTTAGGCGCAACCATGAAGACATTCACTTCAGGAAGCGGAGCGATCTTGCGATAGTGAATCGAGAAACCATGCGCGAATGCGAGGTAATTGCCCGCCAGCAGGTTGGGCTCGATTTCCTGTTGGTAAATCGCGGGTGCAAGCTCGTCGGGCACGAGCATCATTACCACGTCACCGTTGAAAGCGGCCTCGGCGGTGTCCTGCACTTTGAGCCCGGCAGCTTCTGCCTTCGTCCGCGAAGGGCTGTCACGACGTAACCCGACGATCACGTCAAATCCCGAATCGCGAAGGTTGTTGGCGTGGGCATAGCCCTGCGCACCGTAGCCGATTATGGAGATTGTCTTGTCCTTCAGCCTCGCCGGGTCAGTATCTCTGTCGTAGTAGACTTTCATCACTCCTCCTGTTGTTCTTCCTAGACTGCGATCTCTTCTTCGCCGGCTTCTTCATCGAAGCCGCGCTGTGACAACCGCGCCATCGCAACTACGCCTGTCCGAACCGTCTCGACCACGCCAAGCCGTTTTAGCAACTCGAGAAGAGCGTTTACCTTTTCCCAGTTGCCGGTCGATTCGATAATCAATCCGCTATCGCAAATATCCACGACCTTCGCTCTGAAAACCGCGGCCAGGCTTAACACCTCCTGGCGCTCCGGGCCGGCCGCGGCTCTAACTTTGATCAGCATCATCTCGCGCTCGATATGCTTGAGCGCGGTCATGTCCTCCACGTTCAACACTCTTATCTGTTTATCGAGCTGCCGCGTGATCTGCTCGATTGTGCGATCGTTTCCCGTGGTCACCAGGGTTACGCGGGCGATTTCCGGCTCGAGGCTCTCGGCTACGGTCAGGCTTTCAATATTGAACCCGCGCGCGCTGAACAACCCAACTATCCTTGACAGTTCACCGAAGCGATTCTCGACGACGATTGAGAGTGTGTGTCTCATTCCTATCCCAGAACCATCTCTGTAAGACCCGCGCCCGACGGCACCATCGGGAAGACGTTTTCTTCCTGCGCGACGTGAATGTCCATCACCACTACACCCGGAGTCGCAAGCCCAGCCTCGAGTACTCCGCGCAACTCATGAGGCTCGGTTGCCCTCAAGCCCACGGTGCCATAAGCCTCAGCCAGCTTCACCAGGTCCGGCATGCATCCCATCTGCACCGACGAATAGTTGCGGTCATAGAAGATCTCCTGCCACTGGCGAACCATGCCCAGGTAGCCGTTGTTCATCACGATGATCTTGACGTTGGCTCCGAACTGGACCGCGGTGGCAAGCTCCTGGGCGGTCATCTGGAATCCGCCGTCTCCAACAAACGCGATGACCTGGCGCTCCGGAAACGCCAGCTGTGCGCCGAGTGCCGCCGGAAAACCAAATCCCATCGTGCCGAGCCCGCCCGAGGTCAGCGATTGGCGCGGCCCGTTGAAGCGGTAATGCTGCGCCAGCCACATTTGATGCTGGCCCACGTCGGTCGCGATGATCGCGTCGCCATCGGTCAGTTCATAGAGTTGCTGAACAAGGTATTGCGGCTTGATCACCGAGTCGGATTGCTCGTAGCTGAGCGGCGCGTATTCGCTCCACTGCCGGATCTGGTTCCACCAGGGCGCCAGCCGCACTTGACCGTCGATGCCTCCATCCGGCAGAAGCTCGAGCATCTGCCGAATAACGCTGCGCGCGTCGCCGAGGATTGGAATGTGAGCCCGCACGTTCTTGTTGAGTGAGCTGGTATCGACGTCTACGTGAATGATCTCAGCGTGCGGAGCGAACTTGTCCAGCGCGCCAGTAACGCGATCGTCGAATCGCACGCCGATCGCGACGATCAGATCGGCCTCCGAGATCGCCATGTTCGCCCAATAGGTTCCGTGCATCCCAAGCATTCCCAGACAAAGCGGGTGCCCCGACGGAAAGCAACCCAGTCCCATCAAAGTTGGAGTCACCGGCAAGTGAAGCCGCTCGGCGAGATCCATTAACTCGCTTGAAGCGTTCGAGTGGATGATTCCGCCGCCGACGTAGAGGATTGGCCTGTTTGCGCTGAGCAGTCGTTCGACGGCCCGACGGACTTGCCGGGCGTCGGCAGGCAAGTCTGGACGATAGCCCGGCAGCTCGACGCGGTCCGGGTAGACGAATGGGGCAGTCTCGGCGGTCACATCTTTTGGAATGTCGATCACCACGGGACCCGGGCGTCCGGTGCTCGCGATGTAGAAGGCCTCTTTGACGACGGCCGCAAGCTCGCCGGCAGATTGCACCAGGTAGTTGTACTTCGTGCAAGGTCGCGTGATGCCTAATGTGTCGATCTCTTGAAACGCATCGGTACCAATCATTCTCCTCGGAACCTGACCTGTAATCACGACCAGCGGGACCGAATCCATGTAAGCGTCGGCTATGCCCGTCACTGCATTTGTCGCGCCCGGTCCGGAGGTTACGATAGCTACGCCGGCCCTGCCGGTGGCTTTCGCGTAGCCTTCCGCCATGTGCACGGCGCCCTGCTCGTGCCGGGCCAGCACATGATTGATGAGCCCTGAATAAGCGGTCAGTTCGTCGTAGATATGCAGAACAGCGCCGCCAGGATAGCCGAATATCGTGTCGGTCCCTTCCTGCAACAGCGCTTCGCATAGTATGGCTGCGCCGCGCATTACCCTGTGCGCTGGTTGTACATCGGCGATCCATTGCTCTTTCACGCTTGTCGACATCTCTTCGCCTTTCTCGGTCTTATGAGCCTTTGGGGAGCCTTTTGAACTTCGAACTTTGTTTGACCCACCTCACAACTAAAAAGGCCACCAACCGGTATCGGCTGATGGCCTTTCGCTTATCGCTGGTTAAGCCATCACCCGTTTCGCATGAGCTGAATAACTACGACGATCAGGGCAATACCAGCGCATTCGACGTATGAGCTTGTTTCGTCGAACACACAGCTTCCGCTGGCCGCCCGCGCGCCGAGCGGCAAACCAAATTTCAGGAGATGCGGGTTGGATTTCATTATTCCCCGTTGTCCAGTGACCTGATCTTACGTTGCAGTTGTTGAAAATAACACCAAGTCAATATAAACGCAAATAGAGAATGTTTATCACTTCATAAACTATATTGATAATCAAAAAGGCCAACGTTGTGGGGTTAGCCGCGCGGAGATCAGCATTCGACTCTACGCGATCAATCGCAAGCTCGGCGACCTTGAGTACCAGTTTCCACGGACATGGCCAGTGTCGATCATCTGATGCGCGCGGGCAGCGTCCTCGAGCGGAAGCACCTCGGTCGAGGTACGTGGATCAAACCGGCATCAATTAAATTAGTGATCTCCCTTATCGAGTCCCGAGCTCGCGCGTAGTCAATGATCGAAATGACCTTGCGGAAGCCTCGCCGCTCGGCTTCCGTCTTATCGCGCTCGATATCACCGTCTGCGGTGATTGTGAAATTCCATTGCCGCGAATGAGATCTTGACTCTTTCGACGAGCTCCGAATAGACTCGAGGATTATCATATGAATAACTGTTCATATGATAGGAGGATGAATTAGATGGCAATCCGAGCCACGTCGCGCGCTGGGGAAATATGCGAGGTCGAGTTTGTGGACGAACGTAAGGTCCGCCGTGTCCAACGTCAAATGAAGTCAAACGAAGCGATCGGCAGACTCGCGGAAGTCTTCAAGCTACTTGGCGATGCCACTCGCGTGAAGATAGCGTTCGCGCTTTCTCGAGAAGAACTTTGCGTTTGCGACCTTGCCAACTTGCTCGGCGCATCTCAATCCGCGGTCTCGCATTCATTGCGATCGCTCAGGCAATTGAAACTCGTAAGATTTCGCAAAGAGGGCAAGACAACCTATTACGCACTTGATGACGATCACATCGCGAACCTTCTCAACGTAGCCTTCAGCCACGTCGAGGAATCGGTGTGATGATCGACTATCGACTCTGTTACCTCTTGGCGCGCCGCGAGCATCCCTGATGAATCACAACCGGAGCTACAGATTCTGGCGTTCAGCCGCGCGCGCGAAAGCGGCTCAACCTTATCACGCCGATTACGCTGGCCATCATTTTTACGCTTCTGTTTGCAACATTCGGCACATCCAGTATGCGTTATTGGTTTTGATCAGCGTCCCATTTTCACTTGTTGGCGGGATAGTCGCTCTTCGCATACGCGGCATCAACATGAGTGTGTCCGCAGCCGGCTTCATCTCGTTGTTCGGCGTCGCGGTTATGGCTGGCGTGCTGATTGTCTCCGAGATCTACCGCCGGCGTGAGGCCAACGGCGCCGATGTCAAAGAAGCCGTCATTCGAGGAGCCCTCGCGCAGATGCGCCCAACCCTGATGATGGTCCTGGTGGCGATGTTCGGAATGATCCCTGCTGCAACGGCGAAGGGTATCGGCTCGGATGTGCAACGGCCCCTCGCTACGGTGGTAGTTGGTGGTTTGATTTCGACAGTGATGCTTATGTTACTGGCGCTGCCAGCGTTGTACTACCTGATGAATCGAGGACACAATCGAGGTCGACCGTTGGAAGCAACAGGGCCGTAGTGCCTCCCTTACCAGAGGAAGCTTGACGCCCGATTAGATAGACAGGCGATGTGAGGTTAACTTATGTCGGAACATGAACACTCAAGCGAGGCAGGTCATTCGCGCGAAACCAAGCATCGTCATATTGCTCCTGGCAGCGGTCGCGATGCCCACCACACTCACACGCACGGCGCAATAGATCCATCGATAATCTCCACCGAACGTGGAATCTGGGCAATCAAGTGGTCATTCGTTATCTTGTTCGCTGCGGCCATTCTACAACTGGGCGTCGTCTTGATTTCCGGCAGCGTCGCGCTACTCGCAGATACCATTCACAATTTCGGAGACGCAGCTACAGCCATACCTCTATGGATTGCCTTTGCATTCGGAAGACGAAAGCCCAGCAAGCGATTTACCTACGGGTATGGTCGGATCGAGGATCTGGCTGGCGTCACTATCGTTCTTATCATCCTAATAAGCGCCGCCGTAGCAGGCTACGAATCCATCAATCGAATTCTCCATCCGCAAAATGTCGCACATCTTGGTGCGGTGCTCGCGGCATCCGTGATTGGCTTTCTCGGAAATGAGGCTGTTGCCGGCTTCCGCATCAGGGTCGGCAAGCAGATGGGCAGCGCGGCGCTCGTTGCCGATGGTTATCATGCTCGCGCTGACGGGTTCGCCAGTCTGTCTGTGCTCGTCGGGGCGACTGGTGTGTGGCTAGGTTACCCTCTTGCTGATCCGCTTGTAGGTCTCGTCATTACGATAGTCATACTTAGAATTGTATGGGAATCCGGCAAGTCAGTTTTCACGCGATTACTGGACGGAGTGGACCCCGAAATAGTGGATGAAATCAAGCACGCCGCCAATCATACGAACGGAGTACAGGCAGTCAGTAATGTGCGGGTGAGATGGCTCGGACATCGCCTTCACGCAGAGCTCAGCATTGCGGTGAAATCGAACCTGCCTGTCGAACAAGGACATGACATCGCAGCGGAGGTCCGGCATCAGCTCTTGCATCATCTGCTTTACCTTTCTAACGCTGTCGTCCACGTTGATCCTGTGGACGCATCAGGAGAGGAATATCACGCAATGCTCGAACATACGCATGACGGGTTGCCTACACATTCGCACTATTAGCCACTGCGAGGCGACACGCGTCGACTGCTTTGCCGGGAGGAACACACGGATTAACAGTTTGCATTTCTGAACTGGCCAAAAGGGGCGAGCTGAGATGACTCGTGACATTGTTCTGATTCTGATTCTTCTACTGGTCGAATCCCTCGTGATCTTATTATCGTTGGGGCAATCAAAATAGCACTCGGAGAGAAGAGAGACTGACCTACGATGTCAAAACTTTTAGGACGAACGATGCCATCCGTAGAAGCGATCGTCGAAGCTGAAAAGGTCGAAAAGTTTTACGAGCAACCTGATGGCCGCCGCATTGAGGTCATCGCGCCGATCGACCTTGCGATAGAACCGAATAAGATCATCGCTCTTCTTGGCCCGTCGGGATGTGGCAAGTCTACCCTCCTTCGAATACTCACCGGATTAGCCAGGCCTTCTGCAGGAGAAGTGTTATGGCATGGAAATCCTCTGGACGGCGAACAACCCAATGTCGCCATCGTATTTCAGAGTTTTGCACTCTTTCCCTGGCTTACCGTGATTCAGAACGTTGAAGCTCCCCTCAAAGCTAAGGGCATCGAACCCGATGAGCGACATAACCGCGCCATGCAGATACTGGACACGGTTGGGCTCGACGGGTTTGAGACTGCGTATCCGAAAGAGCTATCCGGAGGAATGAAGCAACGCGTCGGCTTCGCGAGAGCGATGGTTGTCGAACCGGAAGTCTTGTTCATGGACGAGCCCTTCTCTGCGTTGGACGTGCTGACAGCAGAAAACCTGCGCGGTGAACTTATGGAGTTGTGGGTGAACAAGAAGATGCCGACGCGCTCGATTTTCATTGTCACGCATAACATCGACGAGGCGATTCTGCTAGCGGACCGGGTTATTGTTCTTGGCCGTGATCCAGCGCGAATTCGAGCCGACTTCGAAGTCGATATGGTTCATCCTCGCGATCGAAAATCCCTACGCTATGTTGAGCTCGTTGACTACGTTTATAAAGTACTCACGCAGCCAAAGTCTGATCTGCCTCCACCGCACGATATTAAAGGTGTCCCCGGGCCGAGCAAGTATCCCCGGCTTCCTCACGCAAGGCCGGGAGGAATAGCCGGTCTGCTCGAGATCCTAATCGATCGCAATGGGAAGGATGATCTCTATCAACTCGCAGACGAGTTGACGATGGAAGTAGATGACCTCCTCCCAATCGTCGAAGCCGCCGAGCTCTTGGAGTTCGCAATCGTGCGTGAAGGCGACGTTGAGATCACACAGGAAGGACGCGAGTTCGCCGAGGCTGACATATTGACCCGGAAGATGATCTTTCGAAAAGCCGCTCTTGAACACGTTCCCTTGCTCAAACAGATTGACACTGCGCTGCGGAGGAAATCCGACGGCGCGCTCCCCGATGACTTTTTTGAAGATGTCCTGGACGAGCACTTCAGCATGGATGAAGCGCGGCGGCAACTGGATACCGTGATCCTGTGGGGCCGGTACGGAGAGATCTTCGACTATGACGCTGACGCTGGCCGGCTTGTCCTCACTGAGATGGAGTCTGAACGCGATTCGGCTGGAGCATGACGAGAGCAGCCTACGTCATCTTTGACGTTCGATGAAAACATCCGTCCTCACAAAAGCAATCATACCCGAGAGAACGTGGTCGAGGCTCACGGACATTGTCATCTTCGGCGCAGCCATAGCTCTGTTCTATGGAGTAGTTACTGTCGCGCGTACGTGGCTTGGGCCAATCACTCCTCACGCGGAAATCTCGCGCAGCCCATCGGCGCTTCCTTCATACGCGGCGTTTTCGCTCCTGCGAATTGTAGTCGCATATATCCTCAGTCTTTGCTTCACGCTGGTATACGGCTACGTTGCTGCGTACAACAAGAAAGCCGAACGAATAATGATTCCGCTGCTTGATATTCTGCAGTCGATTCCAGTGCTCAGCTTCCTTCCGGGCGTCATGCTGGCGATGGTTGCGCTTTTTCCCAGCCGCCAGCTCGGCATGGAGTTGGGGTCTATTCTGCTGATCTTCACGGGTCAGGTCTGGAACATGGCCTTCAGTTTCTATTCATCGATCAAGAGCATCCCGCGCGAACTCCACGAAGCAGCGCGTATTTATCGCCTCAGTTGGTGGCAGCGATTCATCCAACTCGAATTGCCGTACGCAGCGATCGGCCTTGTGTGGAACTCGATGATGTCGGTGGCAGGTGGATGGTTCTTTCTGATGGCCTGCGAGATGTTCGTGTTGGGCGACCGCGATTTCCGGCTGCCGGGGCTTGGGTCGTATCTGCAAACTGCGGCGAGCGCAGGCGACACCGGGGCGATTGTCTGGGGACTAGCCGCGATGATAGGCATTATCGTGTTTGTTGATCAATTGGTGTGGCGGCCAGTTATTGCATGGGCCGACAAGTTCAAATTCGAACAAGTTGAGAGCGCCAGCGCACCTCACTCACTTGTGCTTGATGCACTGCGCCGCTCAAGCGCAATTGCGTTCGTTAGCCGAAGAGCTCTCGATCCTATGAGCGAACGCCTGGCCCTTTTCTTTGTTCCGCGCGGCGAGCGCTCTGCAAAGACCAGGCATCGCTCCGCGTTGATCAGTTGGATGCTTCGCGGCTTGGGCGTTGTGGTGCTGGGTGTCGTGGCTTATGCAATTGTGCTTGCGGGGATGTTGTTGGCGGGACTAACGCAGCCGGAGATTTTCGCTATCGTGCTCGGCGCAGGTGCTACGTTTCTGCGAGTAAACGTCGCATTATTGATCGGAGCGGCGTGGGCTATTCCGGCAGGCGTGGCGATCGGCTTCAACCCGAAGTTAGCGCGAGTCGCACAGCCTCTCGCACAGATCGCGGCTTCGGTTCCCGCCACTGCACTCTTCCCTATCGTCCTCCTTGTTCTGATAAGAGCCGGCGGTGGACTCGGCGTCGCGTCTGTAGCTCTGATGCTATTGGGCACACAGTGGTACATCTTGTTCAACGTAATAGCCGGCGCGATGGCGATACCGACTGACTTGAAGGAAGCCGCAAACATTTATCGCTTCGGTAGCATAGATCGCTGGCGGCTGCTGATTCTGCCCGGCATCTTTCCTTACTTGATCACCGGGCTGGTTACAGCGGCCGGTGGAGCGTGGAACGCAAGCATAGTCGCAGAGTACTTCCATTTCAAAGCGCAGACACTATCAACGGTTGGACTCGGAGCCACGATCAGTCAAGCGACAGATACAGGTAACTTCGATCAGTTGTTAGCGGCGACTATCGTGATGGCTGCGATGGTGGTCACAGTCAATCGGCTGCTTTGGCGGAGACTGTACAGGCTTGCTGAAACACGGTTCAAACTGGAAGCGTAATGTAGTGTCCTGGGATAGGAGACAGCGTTAGTGGTGTTCGCTGGGTGCACTCATCAGATTCGTGTCGAGCTCAAGCGTGTCGGCACAATTGTGCGGACCAGTCGAGACGGCTGCATGGGAGTGCGTTAACGATACTAGTCATCAGAGCGATCGATCGAATAGAGTTACAAACTATGAAGTTGAGCGGAATGCTCAGGACACTCAGTGCGTTGTTGATCCTCGCGGGTGTCGTTGTCTTACCTGTAGGCAATCTGGTCGTCGCGCAATCAAGTTCGCAGCCGACGCCGCAAGAAACGAGGCCGCGGCGATCGACCAACCCGCAGAAGCCAACAGAACCACATGAGGATAAACCGATAAGGCTCAGCGCCGATCTCGTCACTGTCCTTGCGTCAGTTTCCGATCCGGCGGGGAACCTGGTGACCGATTTCGGATTCAGCCTCAAGCTCGCTGACGCCTTCGGCGTTTGATCGTTTAGATGTTCCAAGGAATGGCCTATTCGAAAGCGCACGGCATTAGCTTTTTGGAGGTGAACATCAATGTCCGAGCTGACTTGCCCAGAGTAGGTTAGTGGCGCGATGATTGTTATGAGGCTGGCCATGCGAGTTAACGGGAATTTGGGTCGGATACTCTTCATCTCCTGCTGCGTGTTGTTGTCGATCCTTCCGTCAATTGGCGCCTTAGCGCAGGACACCCGCCCGCGGCGCGTGACAAAACCCCAGGATCCTGCAGAATCGCAAACCAAGCCCAAGTTGAACGATCAAGATGAAGCCATCCGGATGAGTTCGAACCTCGTGGCCGTTCCGGTGTCGGTTACCGATGTTTCAGGCCAGCCGGTCGGCAACCTGACAGCGCAAGACTTCCGGCTTGAGGAGGAGGGCAAACCACAGGAGGTCGTAACCCTCGGCGACCCGGGGAAAACGCCGCTGGAATTGGCGCTGCTCATTGACGTGTCGGGGAGCGTGTATGAGCGTTTCCAGTTTCAGCAGCAGGCGGCTTCCCAGTTTCTAAGAGAAGTGCTCAAGCCTACAGATGCGGTCTCAGTCTTTTCCATAGGACTTACGCCGAAGCTGCAGCAACCGCGAGTCATAGCCGTCGAAAGCGCTGTTGGTGGGGTTATGAGTATCAGGCCAACCAAGGGACCGACCGCCTTCTTTGATTCCGTTGCTGAGGCCGCACGCTACCTGGGGAAAACCGCCGACCCCGGCGCACGGCGTGTGTTGGTGGTGATCTCAGACGGCGAAGACAATTATAGCGAACACCACAAACTTGAAAGCGCGCTCCAAGAGACGCAGAGGGCCGATTGCCTCTTTTACTCCATCAACCCAAGCGGCCCCTCGATCCACTTGAACAAGATCAGCCTGAAGGGACAAGAGGCCATGGTCTCGCTGGCGTCAGGGACGGGAGGCGCGGCCTTTCTCCCCAGCAAGCTTGAAGACCTGACCGCCGTGTTCCGACAAATTGCGGCTGAACTTCAGGCGCAGTATCTACTCGGCTACTACTCGACTGACGAGCGGAGGGATGGCAAGTTTCGCCGCATAGCCGTCCGAGTGCCCGGTCGGTCGGACCTCCGCATCCGTGCCCGACAGGGCTACTACGCAGCCAAAAGTTAATGTCTATCTTGGGCGCTCGCCAACTTGGACGCGTAACGTTGCGACCGCTTAGAGAGAAATTCCTCGAAGCGAGATAACGCGAAGCACCATCATAAAAGAGTGCCTCGTAGAAGCAACGCTGCAACGGTGAAATAGATCACTAGTCCTGTCACGTCTACGAGAGTGGCTACGAATGGCGCGGACGAAGCTGCCGGATCAAAGCCCGCGCGTCGCAGCAAGAATGGCAACATCGAGCCGGACAATGTACCCCACAATACTATGCCGACCAATGCAAAGCCGACTGTCAACGCTACAAGCAGCCAATGCGGTCCGTAGATGTCAGAGAAGGCCGACCAAACACTGATGCGCAGAAATCCTATGGTGCCCAGGATTGACCCCAAGGCCAGACCAGAAAGGACTTCTCGACGCATTACACGCCACCAGTCACGCAGTCGCACCTCTCCGAGCGCAAGAGCGCGGATTACTAGCGTTGACGCCTGGGAACCTGAGTTACCTCCGCTTGAAATCACGAGTGGGACAAAAAGCGCGAGGACCACCGCGCGTTCAATCTCCCTCTCGAAGAATCCCATCGCAGTCGCGGTCAGCATTTCACCGAGAAATAATATCACCAGCCATCCACCACGTTTCTTGACCATGCGCCAGAAGGCGATCTGCATATAGGGTTCGTCGAGGGCTTCCGATCCACCTATCTTTTGAATCTCTTTAGTCGCCTGCGCCTCGGCCACATCAAGTACGTCGTCGATTGTGACAATTCCGATCAACACGCCAGTCGTGTCTGTCACTGGCAACGCCTTGAGGTCTTGCTCCCTAAAGACCTGCACGGCGGATTCCTGGCTATCGCCCGCTTTTAGCGCGACGTACCGATAGTCCATCACGTCGGCAACTTTGGCGGTCAGAGGAGCCAGCAGGAACGTCCGTATGCGGATATCATCAATGAGCACGCCGCGATCATCGATAACATAAATCATGCTCAGCGTCTCGCTGTCCTGGCCGTGCTCGCGAACGTAATCCAGAACATATTGGATCGTCCAGTCTTCACGCACCGCGACATAGTGAGCCGTCATCAACCTGCCAATGCTGCCTTCTGGATAGCCCAGCAGCTTAACGGCATCCGCGCGCTCTTCCGGCGTCAGGAGTTCGAGCATCTGTTTGGTGGCGGCGGCGGGCATCTCCTCCAGCAGCAGCGTGCGGTCATCATCCGCCATGTTGTTGAGGAGGACCGTGACCTCATCCTGCGCCATCGCTTTGAGCAGTTTCTCCTGCTGAGCTTGTGTCAGGTAAGCAAAGGTCTCCGCCGCGAGCATACGCGGCAAGATGCGGAATACGACCGCCTGATCTTCGACGGGCAGAGCTTTGATCAGAGCAGCCACATCGGGCGGCTGCCAGTTCTTGAGCGCATCGCGCAGCTTTACAAAGTCTCGGGCATGCAGTGCTTCCTCGACTACTGACGGCAGAACGACAGTCGCAGTGGGCATAATATCTCCTCTTACTTGTCGAGATGTTCAGCAGGAAAGGCGGAGCGCCCAAAAGCGAGTTAACGAATGGCGATCGCTCCATCTTTCGCGCGGTTCGCTCATTTTGATCGCAGATAAATGCGGCTGTCCAGAGGGCGGTCGACCCGCGCGGTTGGGATTGTAAAGAGACGCTGGTCACTTACCAGACAAATGGGATCAGTCGGTATCGGACTCTCTGCGTATATTCCGCGTAGCCCACAAGTTTTTTTCTGAGGAACTGTTCTTCGACCAATATCCGGATAGCAAAGCATTGCGATGGGAAAGATGGCCAGGATAGGCGCGGCGTACGATTCTAGCCATAACGGAATGCCGACGGCAGGAGGACGGCGCCCGCGTACATCGGATGTCGCACCACGCCGTAGACTCTCCTAACGATCACTTTTTGTTGTCTTTCTTTCTGATACTTCACAACAGGCGCGTCGAAAGCATTCTCCTTCAAGGCGAGTGTCATCATCCACCAACCAGTAACAAAGAGCACTAGCCCGAAGGACGCTACGAGTGTTGCTGGTTTTGCCATCAGGTGAAATCGGAACAAGTCCAGGGGAATGAAGGCAATCACACCGACGAACCCGGCGAGCAGCAACAGAACAATGATCTTGGCTGCCAGCGGCTGTCCTTTTGCACTGGCGGTTTGAACGTTTCCTCGAGCAGCTCCTTGCTGGTGCGATAGAGGGAAACGGTGCTCACCACAGCGCCGACGAAAACCACCCCAAGAAACACCCAGGCACGCCACCAGTTCAGAGTACCTACTGGCAAAAATAGCAAGCCACCGAAGATCGCCACATTAGAGACGACTCCGCCGATCAATTTAAGGATGGACACGCATACCTGGTTCATGCCGGGACGACGTTGGCCGGCTAAGATCTTGACTAAGCCACACCCGTCAGAGTTGCGATGGCGTCAGTCGGTTCATTCGATCTTGTTGCGGATGCCTGGACGATCGCCTTGTTTTGGCGCGGTGTAACCGTTCCGAGTACGCGCGACCAGTCGCCGGCTGTCGGCGTTTACCTGGACCTTAACGCTGCGGAAGGAGCCGTCTTTCTTGGGGTTGGTCGGATAGTAGCCTATCGAATACTGAGTCCGAAGGTCCGTCGAAATTTGTTGCGCGATATTCTGAACCTCGGAGAGCTCTCTCGGATAGAAAGCCTTGCCGCCTGTCTCTTCCGCAAGCTTGTTTAGCAATGTCTCAGCCTTGTCTTTCGCGCTCTTTTTGAAGAGACCTCCGTCTCGATCAAGGTCGCTGATGAAACCGATCAGGTAAATCTGAACCTCAATCTCACGCAGGTGATTCACCACTTCACTGAACTTGTAATAACTATCATTGTCGAGTCCGTCAGTCACCAGCAGCACAGCCTTGCGTCTGTTCTTGCCTTCTTTGTTCGCGTAATCAGCCGCAAGGTATAGTGCATCCAGCATCGCGGTTTGACGCGAAGCCACCAAGCCGTTGAGCGTGTCTATCACATCATTGACGTCTTGGGTGAATTCTTCTAACAACTCTGGCTGGTCCTTGAACTCGATAACTGCCAGCTCATCGCCCGACCGACTTTGCTTCGCCAGGTTGATTGAAGCCTTAACTACTGTGTCGAGCTTCGGTCTCATCGAACCCGACGTGTCGATGGCGTATACAAGTGAAACCGGTACTTGCTCACGGCTAAAGAATTCAATTTTTTGTGGGACTTTGTCTTCAGTAACACCAAACTCATCGCGCTTGAGGTCCATCACTGGTCTGTTGGAGGGATCGAGAACAGTGACATCGAGCAGTACAAGATCGGTACCTAATCGAATCGGGGCATCATCCTTTTGTGATGGATCGTCTTCCCTGGGTTGCGGTGGTTTCTGGAGATTAGGCTTGGGCTTGTCGGGCCGCTGCTGGTCGAAGGAAAGCGAGGCCGGATACAACCCAGTAACAAGAAAGCTGAGAGTAACGACTGCGCTGACGAGAAGCGCCGATCTACTGGTTGGGTACTTCATAGTGAAATTCTAGTCTGGGAGAGGATTTTGTAAAACTTGACTCCGATGCTTGGGATGCGCACCCGCTTCGTTTCGGTTGCCGAGAAAATATGAGCCTGGGGACAGTATTGCGGCCACTGGAGGGGTTACTTCTTGAACGATTGATACCCGTCACCGTAGTTGAGCGAAAGCCGGCCCAGTCCACGCGGTGGACTAACCTTCACCTGGACTTTGTGCCATTTAGCTTCGCTGGCGATGTCAGTTCGATAAAAGCCGATTGAATACTGATGCCGAAGCTCCAATGCATAGGCGGCGTCGTAGAGTGCAGTCGAGCGCCGCGGTTTGACGAACAGCAAGTGTCCGACGATGTTGTCTCCCGAGGTGGTGAAATCTTGTACCAGGTTCGCGCGATCATTGAATGCAATCAGGAACAAGTCATCGTCATTATGTGAAGTGTCGATAAACCTCCTAAGCGCTTTGACCGAGCGCCCGATTCGCTCCTTCATAGAACCTGATATGTGTACACGATACCGAGCGAAACAGGAGAGTCATCATCTGTGAAGTGAGCTATCTGCTGCTTCACTTTGTCGTCGAATGAGTCAAGGTGAACTTTGGTAAGGCCTGTCACGGATCTTCCATACTTGTCGGTGACACTCACGGTCACGTTGACAATGTCCGTGCCCAGCGTGATCTTGTCTTCGAGGTCGAAGAGGCTGCGGAACTCTTAAGGGTCAAGCCTAAGACTGTATCGACGTGGATATCTCAGGGGAAGATTCCGTTCGGTATGCTGGGGGCAGGCCGATCTTTCTCTTGTGCGAGCTCATTAGCTGGACGCTGCCTCAGCCCGATACCCACGCGGCGCATAGACTGTCGGTTGCCACTACGGATAAGATTACTCTGAACCGGCTGGCTGTGAATCGAGAACGGAAGAATCTCGAAGACGCCTGGCGCAACACGCTGCGCGATGCCGGAATAACTGACCTGCGGTTTCATGATTTGCGCCACACCTTTGGCACTCAGGCAGTCGACGGTGGTGCTCCGGTGAGCCGGTTAAAGAGGTGATGGGTCACGTGGACATAGGGACAACCATGCGCTATGTTCATGCAACTGATGACGGCAAACGCCGGGCAGTAGAGGCGGCTGTGGGGCGTGGCAAAGAAAAGCTGCCACAACGCTGCCACAAACGCTCGAAAAGACGGCGTGAGCCAAGCGCGTTTAATTGATAGCAAGGGATATGGCGGCGTAGCTCAGGTGGTTAGAGCGTGGGATTCATAACCCCAAGGTCGGAGGTTCAAGTCCTCCCGCCGCTACCATACATTCAACGATTTACAGCAGCCGCAGTTCGGCTGCTGTTGCTGTCTGTGGCCAATCTGTGGACACGCGCAGGCTGGCCAAATCCTTCAAGCGCCTTAACTGCTCTGCGCTTTGCTTCGTTGGTTGCGTGGGCATAGAGAGTCGTCGTACGGATGTCAGCGTGGCCCAGGATATCTGAGATCGCGGTTATCGGGATATTGGCAGCCACAGGAAAGAGTCCCGGGAGCCTTACCCTCTATTGTAGCACTCCATGCTTCGAGACCGCTGTCGAGTGAGAAACAAGCGACCAGCGATCACACAGAACAAAACTGGTCCGGTCAATCCGCCGCTACCGTTTCAACTTCGCGTTGACTCTAGACACGAGTACGGACTGGGTAGGGGATTGAGTCAAGAAACGTTGGAACACTTTGGTGGTGGTCTGTGTGTTTCAAGGGGAACTTTTTCAGCGGGCGGTTTGTGATTCCGCTTCATGACGAGCGAAAGGGGGCCGACAAATCTAGTTTACTCGAGTTGCCTGACCAAACATTTCGCTTGACTCCGTAAGTGGGTTCTCATATGATGTGGCCCGTCATCTTACCCGTGTAGTCCTTAACACCGTTCATCTTGAGAGTAGCTCAGGATTACGTCCCTGGATCTTCCGTCGGGCGACCACGAATAACAGTTCGGGAAAGGGCGAGTCCTAACTTGCCGAGGAGGTTTTCTAATGCGCTTCTCGCTGAGTTTCTCTACCCCGCGTTTGACAAGTTCAATTAGGCACTCTGCACGATTCCTTCGCTCTACGGGTAAGCGTCGGATCATTTGCCTTGCGATTGCGTTCAATTTATTTCTCTGGTCAGCACCGGGCGCGGTAACCAGAGATCTGCTGGGCTTTGTCTCGCAGGCCGTGTCAGGTCGGCTCGATACTCGGCTGCTTTCATCCAGTTATGAAGCCTACTTTATCAAACGGCTCTTGCCTCGATCTTCTCAAACACGGCGGCCTGAGTCGCTCGCCGACCGCGTCGCGCAAGTCACGCAAGTGCAGGTTAATCCGCGACGCTATGTAGGCTATATCGGACAGACCGTTGCTTTCAGGGCGTTGCCGCTCAATGGCAGCGGCCAAACTATTCAAGGGGTGCGCGTCGATTGGGAATCTTCCGATACCGACAAGGCGCCGATTGATGTGGTCGGTCATGTTCGTTTGTTACAACCTGGGCTGGTGCGCATAACTTGTCGCGCTGGCAGCATCCAGTCCAGTGTTCCCTTGTTGGTACGCCTTGGCACTCGTCCTCGTCAGTCAGACGCTGAATGGCAAGCCGATCAACAGAGTCTTAGTGAAACGTCAGTTGGAAGGAACACCCTGAGTACCTTTGAGCAGCTTGCGAACTCTTTGGTCAATCGACTTGCGCCCACCGCACAGGCACAGGCGGGCTGGACCGATGACCTTGCCTACGATGAGCTTTGGAATGATCCGAACAATCTCGTGGGCAACCCCCATCATCGTGTTGCTGAGAACACGCGGGCTGGGACAGTGCTTCCCGAAGGCTCTAACTTTGACTTCGCTGTGCCGATCATAAGCCTGAGTGGACGCGGCGTTGGGGTGAATCTTGCGCTACATTACAATAGCCGTCTCTGGTCCCGTCGTAATACCACAATGGCGTATAACGGCATCGTTGGCTGGCCGGGGCCGGGATACTCGCTTGGTTTTGGCCGAATAGTCACCTATGACATATCGGGCAGCGGTAATACCACCACTTGCAAGTACGTACTAATTGACCCTGATGGCACGCGTCACTACCTTGGTAGTGGCTTGTGGGGTGGGTTTGGCTACGCAATCGGCGGGCCTTTTGAGACCAATGACGGCAGTCATATCGTCTATACAGGTAATGGCCGAGACGGGGGCGATCTGCATTACCCCGACGGTACGACCACAACTTTCACGATGGTCAACAACCGCCTCTTGCCGACTTCAAACGAGGACACGAACGGCAACTACGTACAGATCGCCTACAAGCCGGAATGTATTCAAGTCGGTGGTAACCAGTATTGCGATGTGTTTGCGCCAATGGCGATTGATTATGTCTACGACACACTGGGGCGGGTGATTCAATTCAACTACGATAGCAACTACCGCCTAATTTCAATCACAGCACCTGGACTGGGGGGTACGGCTCAGAACCCGGTCACGGAAACCATCGCACAATTTGACTACCAGTCCGTGACGGCCAGCGGTACTTTCAACGGCCTGACTGTTGAGCGCGTGGCGGGGAGCATTACGACTCTCAAGCATATCTATTTCCCGGCGACTGGCACCGGGTATCTGTTGACCAACACGATCTACGGAGTAGTTTCGACCATATCTGGACGGCGGCAAATGGGCGCTAACGGAGACCCGCCGGTGATCAGTGACGGCGTTGAGAGCAATAACGTAACTTTCAATTATCCAACCTCAGGGCCGATCAGCGATGCGCCGGCCTTCACTACACGCAGTGAGAGTGCAACAAACGCGCCGACCGCCAACTACGCTTATTCAAATGGCACTAATGGCTTCACGCAGACGAAAACTTTCACGATAACGCAGCCCGATAACTCGACACTCAACTTGACGCGCTCGACCAATGTTACTTTAGCGGCAAACGGCTTATTGATCCAGACGGAAATAACAACAAGCGGTGGCTCATCTATGAGTAAGTCAGTAGTCGCTTATTCCAACGATCCGGGAGGGGAACCGCAAGTGCAATCCGTCACGAGCTATGATGATGCGAGCACGCCGAATCAAACGAAAGTTGACTACGACTATGATGGGTATGGAAATGTGACGAACACTCGCGAATACGGATTTCAGGTGAGTGGCCAGTTCCAAGTAAGGAAACGCACGCACAATGTGTACAAGACGGATAGCGGTTACATAAACGCTTACTTGCGCAGCCTGCTGATTGAAACAGACATATATGATGGATTACTGAACACAAATGATTCCGACGACGTTCTGCTAGCGAAGACCGCCTATACATTTGACGATTACAATGCGATGGGTGGAATCGAGGACTACCGCGATCCGATCACCGGACAACTACCGCCAAACCCGCCCGGTCACCTGGTCGGCATCAACATAGGAAACCTGACCGGCACTACCAAATGGTACGACATCTCGAACAATCTCTCCTATACCTGGCTGCGAAAGATCGACGTTTATGGCAATTCCGTAAAGGAGCAACTGGCCTGCTGCAACCAACAGACACAGATGGCCAGCCAGACGTATTATTGGGCGACGCCCGAGCAGGTCACCAAAGGCTCAGCAGGGGGACCGCAGTTGACTTACATGTCTAACTACGACTTCAACACTCTTGCGACTAACTGGACCGAGGACGCGAACAGTCAACAAACTCAATATGCTTACGACGCGGCGATGCGACCCTCGCAAGTGACTACCCCGAGCTCAAAGGTTACTTCAACCACTTACAACGATGGGGCTATGACTACCACGTTCACGGTTACCTATGATGGCGGGGATACGCAGGCGACGAGCACGACAACCACAGAGGAAGATGGCTGGGGAAGAGTGATCAAGGAAACCAATATCTATGGCGGACAGGTGAACACCAGCTACGATAATATGGGGCGCGTTGCCAGCGTCAGCAATCCCTTCACCGCAGGAGGCACTCCGTCTTATTGGACTAACTATAGCTACGATGCACTCGGTCGAAAGACATTGGTGACTCTCCCGGACAATCAAACACTGCAAACAGGCTACAACGGCAACAGCGTCATCGAAACCGACCAGGTGAGTCGCAAGATGCAACGACTGTCTGATGGACTGGGGCGGCTGACTACGGTCAACGAGCAAGACTCATCAGGTAATCTGACACAGGCAACAAATTACACTTATGATCTTCTTGGCAACCTCACCCAGGCGAATCAGGGAAATCAACTGCGCAGCTATAAGTACGACGCGTTGTCGAGGCGAACGGCTGAGAAGACTCCCGAGCAGGGCGATCCAACACAGGCGAACCAGATGACGACCACTTTCACCTACACGGATTTCAATGCGGTCGCGACTAAAACTGACGCACGGGGCGTTCTGACAACCAATAGCTATGACACGTTGAATCGGCTGGCGCAGGTGACTTATAACACAGTGAGTGGCGTGACGACCGCGCCCACGGTGACTTATAACTACGATAGCTACAACGGCACGACGGCTGACGGCAAGCTGATTCGCATTGGCGTGGGCAGTGATTATGAAGAGCGCTACACTTTCGACAATAAGTTTCGAGTCGCCAGCACGGTGCGGACAATCGGTTCGCGACTTTACACGACGAGTTTCAGCTACAACTCAGGCGACCAACTGACGCAGATGACTTATCCTTCGGGACAATTGCTCTATTATCGGCACGACAGCCATGGCATGACGAGCAGTCTTGGAAATTATCCAACAGGCGGGAGCGGCACTGACTATGTGACCGGGCACAGCCATGACATAGCTGGGAATCTATCTAGCGTGACCTATGGCAATGCCGTAACGGAGCTGTACGGCTACGACGCTGCGAGGTTGCAGATGACCTCGCACAAGGCCGGGACTACTTCGCCTTACACGAATCGAATGGATTTGATTTACAGCTACGGCGCGAGCGCTGGACAAATGGGCGTTGGAACAACTGCTGGAAATGCAGGTCAGTTGATGAGTACCAGCGGAACGATAAATGGAACGACCGAGAGCGCAACCTTCACCTACGACAACTACTCGCGACTAGTCACAAGCACTGAGACGAGCAACGGCAGCAGCGCCCAGAGACGGTTCGCATATGATCGCTGGGGTAATCGAACGAGCGTGTGGGATGCAACGAGCGGCGGTAATCAGATTCAAGGCGTCACTATGCAGACGGTGAGCTTCCCTGGAACGGGGACTGCGCCAACGAACCGTATCAGCGCGGTCGGCGCCACTGGAATTTCGTACGACGCGAATGGCAATCTTACCAATGACGGCAGTCACACTTACGCCTATGACAGCGAGAACCGAGTCGTGAGTGTGGACGGAGGCTCGACCGCAAGCTATGCCTATGATCATCAGAATCGGCGGTACAAAACGACGGTCGGCGGCAGCGTGACGCATTACATTTGGCAAGGTAGTCAGGTGCTTGCCGAGCACGCCGGCAGCACCGGCGCGGTATTAGTGAATTACATCTATGCCGGCAGCCGAATGATCCTCAGTGGCCCGTACTATCTGTTGAGCGATCGCCTGAGCGTACGGTTGATGTTGAACACGAGCGGGACAGTGAAAGGGCGCCAGGGCCACTTGCCGTTTGGAGAAGACTTCGCCGAGAGCGGGACACAGCAACAGAAGCAGCACTTCACGAGCTACGAACGCGACAGTCAGACGGGCACCGACTATGCGATGAACCGCAACTATTCGTTTGTTGTGGGGCGCTTCAATTCAGCAGACCCATTCCAGCAGAGTGGTGACACATCCGCACCGCAGATGTGGAATCGGTATTCGTATGTAATGAACGCGCCGGCTGATTTCATCGATCCCTTAGGGTTGCTCAGGTATGAACCGCCTCCGGGTGACCCTTGTGGAGGCAATACCGGCGGCGGCGGCGGTGGCGATGACAATCCAACACCAAGTTGCTCGATAGAGATCCATGACAGGCCGATTGAATCCTGGCCGGGGAGGATACTCCATCTCCCTGGCGCAAGACACGGATATATTCTCTTCACAGACCAAGACGGTCAGCAACGTTTCTTCGAGGGGAAGCGAGTGAAAGCGACTGGTAGGCTCATCGCTTCAGAGTCGACTCCCGAAAAACCGGCATTGATACAGGATAATCCAGCAGAGGACCGTCTGGACAGCCGTCCCAGGAGCGGTGCAGATGTGTGTGCTTGGTTAGTCACTCTCGAGCACGATGTTTCTGTAGTGAACTCTGCACCAGAGATGAAATGGAGGTGGTTTGGACCTAATAGTTCCTCGGTTCTCCGGTACATGTTGGAGAGCCTTCCAGATAACTCATGGTACCATCTGCCCCTCATGATCGGTTACGCCCACCACGTACCCGGTGTTAACTGACGTTAAGAAAAGGACGCGACGGTAATGGACGCGAATTTAGTTATCAGAACTGTGGTGATTGTGGCTTTTGTCCTGGGGAAAACTGCATTAGGTACTTCTCCTGACAAGACTATCATCGAATCGGTAAAGCGGATGGAGCATGAGCTAGGTGTAACGATAACCTGGGAGTTAGATTTCGATCGGATCGTGCGGCAGGCTGAACAAGTTCCGGTGGGTCATAGTCTCTTTGTGTCCAATATCTCGCCCGACGGGACTGCCTATGCATGGTCGTCATATCCGAACTCGGGTCCCCGTGAGCAGTTTCCTTTCCTAATGGTAAAGACTTTGAAGGAGGGTGTTCGCGAAGTTCGAGTAGAAGGGCGAATAGCGGTCGCCAGCAGCGTCTCCTCGGGGGCGGAGGTCATTGTTGCCCTTGCTCTTCCGATTGATCCATCCCAAATGCGCAAGTGGGAGTTGTTTGCAATCGACCGGAGGTCAGGCAACAAGGTCTATAATATGACGCAGTTCGTTACTGAGTTTGGATTGGGAAATAACATCACTGACATCCGGGTGTCCGGTCCCGGAACGCTCGTTGCACTAGGAGCGCGCGATCATATGCAGGTTCTTGAAATTCCAAGCGGCAGAACAGTGTATGCTGGCCCTGGCGGCTCCCCCCGGCTATCGCCTGACGGAAAGCGACTCGCATTTGTAAGGAACCAGACAGTATGGGTCTATTCATTTGCGAATGGTTCGATGGTACAGATGCATAAAGCAAAACGGGTTAAAAGTGTGGGAGCCTGGAGCCCCAACGGTCGCTTTCTACTAGCGGGAGCGTGGATAAGGCCAATGTGGTTAGCACTTGAAAAGCGCCAAATTATCATCGACGTCAATACAGGCGAGTACGCTATTATTGGGAACCTCAGCGAGGGCGATTGGGGCAGTCAGTACGCGTGGTTTTCTGCAAGGTTATTGCGGCAATAGACCATATATAGGGCCATCTCAAGGTCACGGTCAGACCTGCGATTGATTTACCAACTTGATACCTGATCTGACAAAAACGCAAGTCCTTGCTGTGGCCAATCTGTGGACATTTTCTATGTAAACTCGTCGACTTCAGTATATAATCATACTTCTTGGTTGGCTGCGATTCGTAATGAATTGAACTACATAGCACTTTATGGTAGCGGAGGATGGATGATCGAATTGGTTTCATAACCCCAAGGTCGGAGGTTCAAGTCCTCCCGCCGCTACCATTATCAACCTTCTTTCCAAGGTTTAGCATTAACCGTCGCCTGCGTATAGCTCCGGGTCATCTTGATGTCCGAATGCGCCATGATCTCGGCAATCGTGAACGGGTCCACGCCTCGCTCTCCCATCCTGGTGGCAGCTGTACGACGCAAATCGTGAAACCATAATTTCCGCATCCTCGCAGGCGGTGCTAAACGAGTTCTTGATATCGCCGATTGGTTTGCCCGTCTTCGGATTCTGAAACAAATAGTCCGACTTCAGCTTTGGGCAGTGCGCCGTCAACTCGCGAGTAAGTGTCTGGGTCATCGGGATGTTCCGATCTTCACCTGTCTTCGTCTTCGTTACGTGTACTTCGCCACGGTGAAGTCTATGTCCTGCCGTTTGAGGCGAAGAATCTCAATGCGACGCATCCCAGTGCCAAGAGCTATCGTCACGATCAATCGTACGTGGGCTTCCGACCAACGAGGGCCTGCCGTTCTTCAGAATACAGGAAGCGATCTGGCCGCTCTATTTTGAAATGGTTGATGTGGTCAAGCAGGTTGATTCAGCTTACTTTACGACCTCGAGTTTGCGCGGAAACTATGAGCACCCTGCGACTTCGCTTTCGTCTTCCTGGCCTTCCTCGCCACTTTCGTCTGCTGCTTCCTTCAGATCGATCCATGATCTCTCGGAGGGCAGGTACGTTCCTTTCAAAGCCTTTTCATAAAGCACCAAGGCGAGTTTCCTCGGTCGAGTTCTCGGCGATTGTCGAGGTAAGTCCGAAGGATTGCAGGTTTGTCCGCGATGGAGGGCTTCAGGTTCGCCAACCTGCGCGGATTTCTACCACGACGGTCGTTATCTTCTGCGCACAATACGGCTCGGTCGTATTCGCACGCTCGAACTAACACGCGGTGCTATATGGTCGAAGGGAAAGTTGAAAGGCACTCCGAATCTAGGCGAGAAAAGGAAAGATGTTCGATCATCGAATCCGAAGGGTTCCGTTTGGACCATCTGAACCGGAGTTTCGTTCGCAAGCTGGAGCGCCTTCAGCCTTGATGCCACTACCCTGTCTACCTCTTGCTCGATTACTTCTCTAGTAACTTGCTTTTCGGTTGTCCTGTCCGCCCGCTGAGCCGGTTCTGTATCCGGCCTAGTCTGGGTGGGCTGTGATTGAGCCTCCCACCTTGTGAAGGATTCTGTTTGGTCTCGCTCCAGACATCCGCTCTGGACATAGCCCAATCTCCCCCTCTTACCTGGCTCTGCCACCGAACACCAATTTCCACCCGCACTTATGAACTCCAGGTCTATCGTAACTACGTCTCCCTTTTTGAGATGACCAGCGATCCTGCTCTGTATAGACATCTGCGAGTACACGACCAGCTGATCACACTCGACGGTAGCCCTCCAGCCGGATTGATTTCGCCTAGACTCTTGGCCAAAGGCAGTAGCGGAAATCACACTGGAGATGAGAAAGACAATGGATGCTGAGAAGGTCCATTGTTCAATCATTCGAACGGCGAACTTCATTGTTTTGCCTCGCTATGTTCAACGTACGCGCATCGTCGGTTCCTCGCGGACCGCCAACACGCTTTGGGTGAGTATATATTGAGGAACAGTCATCAATATACACCAGTCTCCGATTGAGCGAGCCCGTTAGCTCTTCGTGGATATAGCATCCTGAATCAGCCGCACCGCTGCACGTGGATCGGCTACCTCCACTATGAGCTTCTTGTATTGCTCGTGTTCGAGGTCGATGACTACTGTGTTCTCTGGATTGTGAACGTCCCAGAAAACAAGGCCACCTTCTCGATAGAACGTTCCTGCCCTGAAAATCGTGGGAACGCTAGTGCCAGCAAGACGAATTCCGCCCCACCAACCTATAGCAAGGCTCGGATCAGCCTCCGCACCTTTGATGTGCGCCAACGGGATCTCCAGCCGGCTCCGCAATGACCAGAGCTTGTCCCACCCTTCGACTTCGAAGCAGGCCTTTTCTCCTACTATTGCTATTTCGACCATATCGCTTCCTTTCGGTATTCAAGAAGCGGAGCAAGATGGGCCGAGAGTATATCACAGACCAACGTCTGATGGTTAAGCGCGAGGTGTGTCAATTCCACCCATCCTCATCGTCTTGATGAGTTTCCCGGCTGGCTATTCCTGGCGGGTTGCCCTCCGGCGTTGCCCGCGTCCACTCACCAACCGCGGCTGATTGTGGAAGACCATCGGCGGATTGCAAGAACTTATCCCGCTCTTTCGTCCTGCGGTCTAGTTTGGTGTGGACAACCAGGAGGTTCGAGCGTAAAAGAGACTAGGTCCCGGCGACGAAATACATTGCCGGTTTTGAGGTGACCACCGAGGCCCGCGCGCCGCGACGAAGGTCGATCGGCTGGTGACGCTGCGGGGTATGAGTGATTGGGAGAAACAAGAATGTACACACTCTTGCGAGACCTGCGCTACGCCGCGCGGACTTTGATTAAGACGCCCGTCTTCACAGCCGTCGCCGTGCTGTCGCTGGCTTTAGGCATCGGCGCGAATACGGCCATTTTCAGCTTGTGCAATGCAATGCTTTTCAAGCCGCTTCCGTATGCGGAGCCGGACCGCATCGTTATGCTTTCGGAACGCATGCCGGACGGCAAGCTGTCCACAGTCGCGCCGGCAAATTTCGTTGATTGGCGAAACGTGAGCCGGTCGTTCAACGGGATGGCGGCGGTGAGAGCGTCCAGCTTCGCGTCCAGCTTCATTCTTGGCGGACAGAGCGAGGCGTCGCGGTTGGTCGGAGGGGAAGTCTCGTCGAGTTTCTTTTCCGTATTAGGCGTCCGGTTCATGCTAGGCCGCAATTTTCTTCCCGACGAGGACCTGCCTGGCCATGATCGCGTTGTCATTCTGAGCTACGCGGCATGGAGCGAACGGTTCGGCGCGGACCGAGACATCGCTGGCAAGGCCATCACGCTGAATGACGAGGGTTACACGGTCGTCGGCGTGCTGCCGGCTGGGTTTCAGTTCGGGAGCACGGCCGAAGATTTCCAGGCGCGCAGCCAAGCCGATATTTGGGTGCCGCTCGCGCTGGATCCCCAGAAACTGCAACGCGGGTCGCATATACTGCACGTCGTCGCGAGGCTCAAACCCGGAGTGAACCTGGTGCAGGCGCAGGCGGAGTTGGACGTCATGGCGGCGAATCTTGCGCAGCAGTACCCGAAGGACAACAAGGACAAAGGGGTCGCTGCGGTGCCGCTGACAGATCAGCTGACGGGGAGTGTTCGTGTGGCACTCGAGACCCTGCTTGGCGCAGTTGGACTGTTGCTGCTGATCGCCTGCGCCAACGTAGCCAACCTGCTGCTAGGCCGCGCAGCAGCGCGGCAGAAAGAAATGGCTGTGCGCATTGCGCTGGGCGCAACGCGCTGGCGCCTGGCACAGCAACTTCTGACGGAGAGCCTGTTCCTGGCGGGCCTCGGCGGCATTGCGGGTTTCGTTTTGGCGGTTGCTGCTATTGCGGCCTTAACTCCGCAGTTGCCTGCCGACCTGTCACGCGCTGCGGGGATTGCGGTAGACATGCGAATGCTGATTTTTACCGCCGTGATTTCGCTGGTGACCGGAATTCTCTTCGGACTGAGTCCGTTGTTCACAACGTCGTTCGAGAACGCGGGGGAATCGCTTAAGCAGAACAATCGGTTTGCGAGCGGAATTCAAACCCGTTTGCGGAGCGGACTGGCGGTGGCACAGATCGCGATCGCGATCATTCTTCTGATCGGGGCGGGCCTGACGGTGAAGAGTTTTTGGGCGCTGATGCACGTAGCGCCTGGCTTTCGTTCGGAGAACATCCTGACGGCGCGCTTGTCGCTGCCTGGCTCTCGCTATCCTGATAATCGGAGGATTGCGGCATTGGAAAGGGAAGTGCTGGAGAGCTTGCGCGGGAAGCCGGGCGTTCAGTCTGCAGGGTTCGCGACGTACGTACCGCTAAGCGGTTTGGACAACGATTGGGCATTCTTGATCGAAGGCCGTCCACCGCTCCCAGTGGGGACGCACAACGTGGCAGAGTACCGTCCGGTGAGCGCGGGCTATTTCGAAACGATCGGGATTCCATTGCTACGAGGACGATCGTTCACGCCGGCGGATACGGCAGAAGCTCCGTGGGTCGTAGTGATCAACGATTCAATGGCGCGCGAGTATTGGCCATCGGAAAACCCGATTGGACAGCGGCTACAGATTCCCGGATGGCCGACATGGGGGACGGTGATCGGAGTGGTAGGCGACGTGCTGCACGAGGGCCTGGACCGTGCGGCGAAGGCAGAGATGTATCTTCCGGTTGAGCAGTCGCTGAACATAGAGAACGACCCAACCATTGTGGTGCGAGCAGAAATCCCTGCCGGCGCCGCGGCCGGTGAGTTACGCGCAGCGGTGTCCGCCATCGATCCCGCCATAGCCGTGGACCGGATCGAGACGATGCAGCAACTGGTATCAGGATCGGTGGCGCAGCCGCGTTTCCGAACCATGATCCTCGCGGCTTTCTCGCTGCTGGCACTGGTGATGGCATCAATTGGAATTTACGGGGTAATGAACTACCTGGTGATTCAGCGAACGCGTGAGTTCGGGATCCGGCTGAGCCTGGGAGCAACCCCAACTGATGTGCTGCGGCTGGTACTTGGGCGGGCGGCGATTTTGATCGGCGCAGGTACATGTCTGGGACTCGTGGGGTCTGTCTTGCTGGTGCGACTGATCACGAAGTTGCTTTTTGGAACTGCTCCGCTGGATCCGCTCACGTTCGCGTCGGTTCCAGTATTACTCGCGGCAGTGGCGCTGGCGGCGAGTTACATTCCCGCGCGGCGTGCCACGAAAGTCGATCCGCTAGTGGCGTTGCGATATGAGTGATAAACGCGATCGAATCGCTGAACATGTCACTGCGCAAAGTGACGAAGGCGCGCGGCTCGTTTCCCAACGACGAGGCGGTTTCGAAACTGCTCTACCTGGCGCTGCGGAACATCGCGAAGAATTGGACAATCCCGGTGGACGCCGGGAAGGACCCCCTCAACCGCTTCGCCATCATTCACGAAAACCGATTGCCGCATACCTGACCCGAGATTATTCACGAATGAACGCGCAAGAGGAAAAACCGGGTTATGGAAACCGTGGAAAAACAAACTCCCGCTTTTCCAGCGTTCCCACAGCCCCTACTGCTGCTGATAGCCAGATTGAAGAGCAGCCAAGCAGCCAACAAAAACAACAGATGATCGTTTACACAAAATCCTTGACGCTTCCGTCAAGACATAGGGCGCAGAGTCCGTCTGTCAACTCCTGACACATAGCTACGAGTGTTGCTAACGTTTGTAGCGCTGAGACAAGACCTTACTAGCGTCTGTGATGTAAGCAAGCTCACTGCCTGGTAACTTCAACTCGGCGCCATGCGCTGATATCTTCTTTCGGTGGAGCGCAAATATCGCTCTGACGACCTTCCCCCAACGGAGCTTGACTAAATCCTCCAGTACCTCGACCGGTGTCGCAACCAGTACTTCAACTCGCTCGCTGTTGACCTCTTTCGTTAATTGTCCGAGATGATGGGAATAATCGGTAATTAGCCAATCAATTTCCTCTTCGAGTTCGTGCTGACTAGACATACCTTTGGCAGTCTTGTTTGTCCAATGCCAAAACTTTGCAAGTTTGTACTGCGTATCCGGATCGCGCTTGAAAGCGAGAAGGTCCTCAAGCGGTAAATCCTCAGAGGGTGTGGGAAGTCGCTTCAACACAATGGAAAGGACTTGGTGTGCTTGGGCAAAATCCTCCGGCAATTCCTTGATCGTCTGAAATGGGAAGATTACAGGATAAGCGAGATCTCCTCTATCCTTCCAAAGTATGTAGGTGACCAGGCGCGATAGCGCGATGTCGATGTTAAAGGAGGCGGCCGCGCCCTCACGCGCCGCTCTCTCTGGAGTGCGGTATGTCTGCTTGCCGGCTGCTTCAGCAGTCTTGAGCAAATCGAAAAGGGCTCTGATCACACCGTCCCGGCGGATTCCGCGCGCGCCGAGATCCACGGGCGGATCTTTGATGAAACCCTCACCTGACAAATAGCTAATCGATGCCAGATGCTCCCTATCAAGATCCCACTCCTCGATTTCCTTCTCATCCGGATACGAGTTGGTCAGCCCAGGCACCCAAAGTTCGTCGTAAAGGAGTAGGTAATGCTTCAGCATGTCCGGCTGGCCTAAGAGCATGCCCCACGAAATCACTCCCGGTCGTTTCATTTGCGCGTCCTACTTTCCTTCAATATCAGTGTTTCCCTTAACAAGCAAGATCACCGCTTTCCTGACAACTGGCGACGAAATCCATATGCGGAACGATGCAGTCCAAGTAAGAATTACCCTTCAGAACCGCGCTAGAAGAAGATGTTACTTGCTGGCACATCAGTGAACGGAAGCGTGATGCTTGCACCCCGGCACGTCCCTGTGTCTGTTAGAAATCTGGTCGAAAGCAAGGTCACGATCACCATCAGTGAAATGAGCAGAGTTCACGAATAGCTTTGCTTGCTTGGATCCTCGTTACGTTCTTCTTCTGAGTTAATCAGGAAGTGCGCCTGCGTTGTGCGGAGGCACCTATTCGTTCGTTCCATCAGTGGGGCAGGCCGAGCGTCTGAATGCAAGATAAGAACGGTTATCGTGCAATGGATCTTGGAACCCACACTTACTTCAGTCGGCGGCGTCCAGGTTACCAGTGGGCGATCACTGCGTATTCAGCGAAGAGCCCGGGCAGCTCGGCCCGTGACAGCGGCTGTACGCCCGGCACCAACTCGCCGCGCTCGATCCCGCGGTCCGCGAGGTCCTCGGTTACCACGTACACTGGGATCTTCCTGTTCTCGATCAGGTCCAGGACGTCGCGATCCATTTTCGGAGCCTGGGTCTGCTTCCACTCGCCGACAGTGAGGCCCGGGACCCCCTGGCCGGCGACCGCGTAGTTCACTGCGTTGCCGCGCAGCACCACTGTGTGCTCCGCACCTGAGCCCTGCATCGCGGCCAGGAGCCAGAGTATGGTGTCATCCTGCTCTTCCATCACGGCCCGATAGGCCGACTCCACTATGTTCAGCGTTTTCTTGGCCACGGCTCACCTCACTTGGTTGGGATGACGAGAACGTTGTCCGACGCCTCGATGAAGGTGTGGAAGTCGGCCGGCGAGCCACGCCGCGTGCCCGGCACGAACTCGTTCACGCCGCGCTCGTCGACGCACATGCCACAGTTTACCCAGTCCACCTTGCCGCCGTTCTTCTCGGCTTCGGCGAGTAGGGCCGCGACCTGGTCCTTAGTGGTGGGATGGTTCTCCTCGGCCACGTTCTTGCCGTGGACGGGGTTCGGGTGCGGCGTCTGGCGCACGAACGCCAGACCCGCAGCCCCCTCATAGGCGAAGACGTTGATGTCGTACCCGCGCCGAGCGGCGACATCGAGGATGCGAAACGCCGTCGTCAGGTTTTCTGACTCGTAGGGAGGATCCATAAGGGCGATGGTCAGTGTCGTCTTGGACATGCTTGGTCTCCTAGTGCCAGAGGGTCTTGTGGCCGGCGGCGAGGTGGTCCACGACCACGTCGATGTGGGCCGCGGCGACCCCGTCGGCCAGCTTGGCGATGCCGCGCTCCTGCAACGAGAAGTCATCGGCGAGCACCGTCACCCCGCTCCGCGCCAGCGCGGTGAGCGCGTCAGATTGGGCCGAAGGGCGCGCCGACAGCACCCCGTTCTGGGCGAGGAACAGCGTCACTTGGTTGCCGCCCTGGACCAGCCCCTTGGCCAAGTCGTAGTAGTAGCCGACGTCCCTGGATTCAAACGGATCGCGCGATTCGATGAGCAGATAATGAGCCATCTAGGGTTCCTCCTGCACTGCGACAATGAACACTAGCACAAGGCTTGAGGCGGGTCATCCATTATTTAACGGCTAAGCGTCGAACAATAATCACGCGGCGCTGCATCACCCTTTATGCCAAGTATCTCGCGGCATGAAGCGACACGGTGGTACGACGCAGATTACATGCTTGTGTAACCACCGAATTTGAATTCAAGATAAGACTCCTAATCTTGCATTTCAACCCTATGACTGCCCGGAGAGAGAGGAGAGAGAGGGGGAGAGAGAGAGAGCGCGCGCGCGCGCCAAGTCGCGGGTTACGACATTATGAACTTCCACTGGTTCATGTCTATCGCTCGGGTTCGTGTGGAGTTTGTTGCAATTAGGAACGAGCTTTTAGCGCTCTCTGTTCTCAGTCGATTGCCCAGTACTTCACCAAAAACCCTGTTCGACGCCCGCAAGTACTCGGTCTACGCCGAGCGGTGGCATATGATAATCAGGTAGCGTGTCCTTTGCCAGCAGACTGTTGATGGAGTTTCTATGAAGACCAGCACCGGTCGCGTCATAATCTTTACTGCGATACTGTGCCTTCTTCTGCTGGCCGGTATCGCAGTAGTCGCAACCTTGATACAGAAGGACCCGCCCCAGGAAGTTCCTCCGCCTAACAGCGTCATCGTTTCTAAGTCGGGTGGGGGGCAATACAAAACGATAAGCGGAGCCCTCAAGGAGGCGGAGCCTGGCCTGAAGATCTTGGTTCGGCCAGGCACTTATGAAGAACAGCTAATAATCGACAAGCCGATCGAGATCATTGGTGATCCAGGAGAAACAGGAAAAGCGATCACCATCCGAAACACGAGTTCGGCCTGCGTCGTTATGCAGGTCGATCATGCCGTGATAAAGGGACTCACTTTGGAAGTCCGGGCTGGGATAAGGGCAACCATCCTAAAAAACTTACAAGCACGCAATACGATCGAAGAACCTTGCGTAGACATTTCTCAGGGTCAGCTCGTGTTAGAGGATTGCGACATAAAATCCGAGGCAGTAGCAGGCGTTGGCATTCGCGGGCCCGAAACGAGCGCCATAATTCGTAGATGCAAGATTCACGACGGCGACTCAAACGGCATTTGGATCACGAATGGCGCCACGGCTTTGATAGAAGACTGTGATATCTTCGGCACGACTTGGGCGGGGATCAGAATAGAGGACGAAGCCCTTCCTACCGTGCGTCGTTGCAAGATTCACAACATACAAAACGCCGGCGTATTAGCTACGGGCAACGCCAAAGGTACGGTCGAGGAATGCGATATTTTCGGTAATTCATTCTCCGGGGTTGAGGTTAGGGACGACAGCAGTGTAGCCATCCGTCAGTGTAAGATTTACGAGTGTCAACAGCACGCGCTGTACTTTCACAACCATGGCTCCGGAAACGTCGAAGGCTGCGAGATGTTCAACAACGCGCAGACAGATGTTTTGATCAACACGGGAGCTAAGCCGATCATAAAAGAGTGTAGAATCTACAATGGTCGGGGCAACGGCATCTTCATCGACGATGGCGGGCACGCTATCATAGAAGGCTGCGAAATCTTCGGACACCAAAAGTACCAGGAACTGTGCATCAAGGGAGGGGCCGATGCGGTTGTTCGAAGATGTCGGATCTATGACGGAAAAGCGGGAGGCGTTTTGGCCCTGGCAGATGGCACGGGAACTCTGGAGGAGTGCGACATCTACGAGAACCGTTTTATGGGCGTATGGGTCCGACAAAATGCGAGCCTCACTATTCGCAAGTGCAATATAAATCGCAACGCTTGGCAGGCCGTAGCTGTTCACGACGACGCATCTCTAGCTATTGAAGACTGTGATTTGACGGCGAACATAAAGGGGGCTTGGGATGTTCAACCGGGATGCGAAGTTCGCGCGACCCGTAACGAGGAGTAATACTGTCAATTCCGTAACTATCCGATCGAACTCCAGCAGCGTGTTTTCTTGGGAATGAGGTCCAATTATGTCGGTCGGAGCGATGGGGGTCCTGTTGATCAGGAATCCCGCCAACTCTGGCGCGGTATTGGCTGTACAGAGCTCAACACGATCTATTGGCGGGCACTTCGGTGTTTTGTGAAGAGTTGGCAACCAAAACTTACCTTAGGAGAATTGTTATGAATAAGATCACTCCGTTTATTTTATTGGCAGCCGCGTCGACGTTTTTCGCGGCATGCGGAGCCCCGGCTGCTAACACCGGAGCAAATAATGCAAACACAAATACGACCAAACCGGTTGCGGCCGCTCCGACCGCCGAGGCTTTGATGGCCCTCGACAGACAGGCCAATGAGGCTTATGTGAAGGGCGATTCAAAGTTTTTTGAAGGAATACTGAGCGACAAGTTCGTCATTCTCACCGGCGGCGGCCAGCGGATGGACAAGGCCGCAACCGTCAAGATGATCGCCGGCGTCAAGTGCGACATCAAGTCAATGGACCTGACCGAGCCCGCGATGTCGATGATCGACGCGGACACGTACGCTCTCAGCTATAAGGCCACTTGGGACGGCACGTGCAGTGACCCCGACGGCAAGCCGATGAAGGTGCCGAGCCCGATCCGTTCGGCCAGCATCTGGGTCCGCAGCGGCGACAAATGGCAGGCGGCCTTCCACGGTGAGAACTTGATCGTCGATCCGAAGAATCCGCCAAAGGCCGCACCCGCAGCTCCGCCCAAAAAGGAAGAGCCGAAGAAGGATGACAAGACTGCCGCTAATTCAAATACGGCTTCGAACACCACTGCTCCGCCCGGGGCCACGCCCGATGCCAACACCGAGGCTCTCGTCAAGGTCGAACTCGCGTTATGGGAAGCATGGAAGGAACACGACGCCAACAAGCTCGACGCACTGATGGCCAAGGACGTTTCATTTGTGAACATATTCGGCACCGCCCTCGCAAACAGGGCCGATGCAATGAAGGACTGGACCGGGACCGGTTGCCAGGTCAAAAGTGTCAGCGTTACGGATGGTTTCGCCACGGCTCTTTCGCCCACGGTCGAGATGCTCACCCGCAAGGGCACCGCCGACGGCACTTGCGGCGGTCAGAATATCGGAGGAACTGCTATCTGGGGCGTGTCAATTTATGTTAAGGACGGTGCTGCTTGGAAGTTCGCCTTTGGCATGAATTCGCCCGCTATGTAGGCTTGATTGCTGCTAAGACTACTGAAGGCCGGAGTTTTATCCGCTCCGGCCTTTTTATGTGAACATTCGTGGAACGAAGAAAATCGGGGTCAGCTCTGCGCCGTCCTCTTCACAGCGGTCCGTCGCCGTCCATTCGCACACGTTCTCGCGGGTGGCAGCTAAGGTGATGATGGGATCATCGGCGCCGTAACCGCCTTGCGCCGATTCGAGCGAATCAAGGGCTTCTGATTCCTACGCCTCCGCTGTAGACGGATTATCATTCACATTCAGCTCTACTAGTATCCCTTGCGCGTCGCTTCCAGAGCTTCAGGCTTCTATGGAGGCCAGTGTGCTGAAAGCGGGCCTAAGAGCCGGGTAGAGTCTTTTGTATTGATCGTGTACAAGACCATAGAGCTGCATTCGTTCCGGGTCCGGCGACACTTGCTCCACAATACTTATCAGTTTGCTACAGGCCGTTTCCACATCTGGCCAGGCCCCGCAACCCACGCCTGCCAGAATAGCCGCTCCGTATGCTGCGCCTTCAATCGTGTTGACGGTGACGAGTTCCGCGCCGAGGACATCGGCTATTATCTGCCGCCACAAAGCGCTTTTTGCGCCGCCTCCGGAAATACTAACCTGTTCAATAGCTGCGAGCCCTGAGCCCTGTATTAAAGCGAAGCAATCCTTCAGCCCAAAAGCAACTCCTTCGAGCACCGAACGCGTCAGGTGTCTCCTCTTGTGACGCAGCGTCAATCCCACCCACGCCCCGCGTGCGAGTGGATTGGGGTACGGAGTGCGCTCACCGCTAAGGTATGGAAGAAAGATCAGACCTTCACAGCCGGGCGGCGCGGCTGCGGCCTCAAACATCAGCTCATCGAAGCTCGCATCAGGCGCGAGCGTATCGCGATGCCATTGCAGGCTCCCGGCGGCACTGAGCATTACTCCCATCAGATGCCACCGGTCAGGCACCGCGTGACAAAACGCATGTAGGCGGCCCTGACGTTCTATGAGGCACGACTCGGTCGGGGCGAAGACAACACCCGACGTGCCGAGCGTCAGGGCTACGGTGCCAGACCGGATTGCACCCACGCCGACAGCCTGCGCCGCCTGATCGCCGCCTCCGGCCACGACCGGCGTGCCGATACGCAGGCCCGTCGCCTCCGCGGCTTCTGAACTAACTTCTCCTGTTACGTCTGGGCCTTCAAAGGTGGGCGGCAGCCACTCGGACGGAATGCCAAGAGCCTCGAGAACCTCGGCCGACCAATTCCGTTTCTCAAGATCGAACAGCATCGTGCCGGAGCCGTCGGCTTTGTCCATTGCAAGATCGCCAGTGAGTTTGAGCCTGATGAAATCCTTTGGCAGCAGAACGTGACGGGCACAAGCGAAAATCTCAGGCTCGTGATTTTTCACCCAGACGATTTTCGGCGCAGTAAGACCTGTCAGGGCTTCGTTACCCGTGATTCGAATGAGACGCTGTCTGCTTATACGTTCGCGTATTTCGTCGCACTCATCGGCGCAGCGTTGGTCGTTCCAGAGGATCGCGGGCCTGAGCGGCGCGTTCCGTTCGTCCAGAAGAACAAGGCCGTGCATTTGTCCCGTCAGACCGATCGCCGAGACCGCATCCCCTGAAACGTTTGCATGAACAAGGGCCTGGCGAATGCTGGCCGCAACGGCGCGCCACCAGTCCTCCGGTTCCTGCTCGGACCAGAGTGGTCGCGGCGATGTCATTCGGTGAGGCGTCGTCGCGCTGCCAACGACGTCGCCGTGACGATTGACGACAAGCGCCTTTGATCCGGTAGTCGAAACGTCAATACCCAGAAGTAGGCTCATCCAGCTCTCAACTTTCAGTCGGCCAGTCATTCTACAGAATCGCGGAAGGGACAGAAACCCTTAGCAGTGCTGAACAAAGTGGTAACACACAGCGGCGGCGGCCAATCCACCTTTGCCGATTGCGTGGCCTGAAACTTTGTTGCGACAAAACTTTGTTGCAATAGTAGACAAAAGTTCAACGCATGAATTACTATCGCGCCAATCGTTTGAGGAGCCTTTATATGAGAACCGGCGTAGAACGAGACTCTTTGAAGCAGCAATGCTTTGAATCTCAATGGCTCGACCAAAGCTATTCATATTGCTTTTTCAATTGGAACTGAATCACTGCTGAAGCGCCTCGTAGGTAAGGTAGGGAGGTCGATCATGGCAAATGATGAGTACTCGCCGCGACCTGAGCACAAGTTCAGCTTCGGTTTGTGGACGATCGGCAATCGCGGGCGAGATCCTTTCGGTGAAGCGGTAAGGCCGACGCTGCCGCCCGTTGATGCCGTGCAACTGCTGGCGGAAGTCGGCGCTTGGGGCGTCAATCTCCACGACAACGATCTTGTGCCGATTGATGCCAAGCCCGCCGAACGCGACCAGATCGTGCACAGGTTCAAAGCTGCGTGCGAAGAACACGGAATCAACGTGCCGATGGCTACCGTCAACCTCTTCTTCGACCCGGTCTTTCGCGACGGCGCGTTCACTGCGAACGATCCAAAGGTCCGCGCGTACTCGGTGCAAAAGACCATGCGCGCAATGGACCTGGGAGCGGAACTCGGAGCGAAGATCTTTGTGCTGTGGGGCGGACGTGAAGGCGTTGAGACGGATGCTTGTCGTCGCCCCGACGAAGCCATCAAGCGGCTGCGCGAAGCGATCAACTATCTCTGCGAGTACTCATTGGACCAGAATTACGGTTACAAGATCGCTCTTGAAGCGAAGCCGAACGAGCCGCGCGCGGACATCTACTTGCCGACCACCGGCGCATACCTCGGCTTCATCCCAACGCTGGATCATCCCGATATGGTCGGCGTAAACCCGGAAGTAGCGCACGAGCACATGGCGGGTCTGAATATGACACATTCGGTCGCCCAGGCATGGGAAGCCGGCAAGCTCTTCCACATAGATCTGAATGATCAAGTACCGGGGCGTTACGATCAGGATTTACGCTTCGGTTCGGCAAATCCAAAGGCGGCGTTCTGGCTGGTGAAGTTTCTCGAAGATGTCGGTTATAGCGGACCGCGCCACTATGACGCGCATGCTTACCGCACCGAAGACTACAATGGAGTCAAAGATTTTGCGCGCGGCTGTATGCGCACCTATCTCATATTGAAGGAGAAGGCTGCGCGCTGGAATTCGCATCCCGAAATCAGATCGCTGCTCGCTGAGATTGCCGAGAAGAATAACCGCGAGCCGCCCTTTGGGAGATACCATAAGGAAGGCGCCAGCTCGCTCCTGGCGCAAGTCTTCGATCGGGCGGCGCTCGCGGAGAAGGGCCTGGGGTATGAACGGCTCGATCAATTGACTATGGACATTCTGTTCGGCGTGGATTAGTTGGATGTCCTCGAACCGTCGCCGCGTCAAGCGATTAATTCTCAAGGAAACCTGAACACCCATGTCTAACAACAGGACTGAATCTTTGCGGTTCGTGTCATTTGCCATTGCCGTTATGCTTGTCTTCTTCGCATCCGCCTGTGTTGAGGCGCCGTCAGATAAATCAAATAAGAATTCGGGCCGCATACGAATCGGCCTTTCGATGGATACGCTAAAGGAAGAACGATGGCAGCGCGACCGCGACCTGTTTGTGGAGCGTGCCAGAGAATTGGGAGCGGACGTCCTCGTGCAGTCTGCCGATGGCGACGACAAGGTGCAAACGCAACAAGCTGAAAACCTTTTGACCCAAGGCGTGAACGTTCTGGTCGTGATACCCCACAATGGCGAAGTTTCGGCCTCAATAGTCGAAGCCAGTCACCGGCAGAACGTCCCGGTGGTCTCTTATGATCGGTTGATTCGCAATAGCGAGCCGGACCTTTACATCTCCTTCGACAATGAAAAGGTCGGTGAGCTGCAGGCGCGTTACCTCCTCGAACGCGCGCCCAAAGGTAACTATGTTCTTATCGGCGGAGCGCCTACGGACAACAACGCCACGCTGTTTCGCAAGGGACAAATGAATATCCTGAAACCGGCGGTTGATCGTGGCGACATTAATATAGTGGCAGACCAGTGGGCGCGCGACTGGCTGGCCAGCGAAGCGCTCCGCCACACAGAAAACGCGCTGACACAGGCCAACAATAATGTCGTTGCAGTGGTGGCTTCCAATGACGCCACAGCGGGTGGTGCCATCCAGGCCCTCGAGGAGCAGAAACTCGAGGGAAGGGTGCTGGTCTCGGGTCAGGACGCGGACCTCGCTGGGTTGCAACGAATCGTCGCCGGCACGCAGTCCATGACAGTTTATAAGCCGGTCGCACAACTTGCGCGCCGCGCTGCCGAAGCCGCCGTCGCGCTGGCCAGGCACGAAACAATTGAGAGCACTTCAGCCATAAATAACGGGAAGGTTGATGTCCCTTCGGTACTGCTGGAGCCGCTTGTCGTCGACAAGAAGAATATCATCGATACGGTCATCAAGGACGGCTACCAAAAGCTCGAAGATGTCTACGGAAACGTTCCCCCGGATCAGCGGCCAAAGGCGAAGCTGGAGGGCTCGGGCGGAACGTTAACCCGTAGCAGGGTGGCGACTCTTCTCAATCCTCAGCTTCCAGTCTTCTGAAGGCTACAGGTCAGATCATGTCAGCAGCCAGCAACGTCTCACTACTGGAGATGCGCGACATCACTAAGTCCTTTCCCGGCGTGCGAGCCGTCGATGGGGTGACATTCAACCTGTTCACCGGAGAGATACATGCGCTGGTCGGCGAGAATGGCGCGGGCAAGTCAACGCTGATGAAGGTTCTCGGCGGCGTCTACCCTTACGGTTCTTTTGATGGTGAGATTCTGATTGACGGCGAGGCGCGCAGCTTCCATAGAGTGCGCGATGCTGAAGAGGCTGGCATCGCCATCATTTTTCAAGAACTCTCCATCATCAAGGACCTGAACATAGGTGAAAACATATTCCTCGGGCGCGAGCCGCGCCGCTTCGGCGTCATCAACTGGGAAGAGCTTTACGGCCGCGCCCAAAAGCTGCTCGACCAGTTGCACCTCCGGCTCGACCCGCGCACATCGGTCGGTCAGCTAGGCATCGGTCAGCAGCAGCTCGTCGAGATCGCCAAGGCGCTCTCGCAGCAGGCCCGCATCCTCGTACTGGACGAGCCAACCGCCGCCTTGACCGATTCAGAAGCCGAAACGCTCTTTCACATTCTGGACAAGCTTCGCAAGCGCGGCGTGGGCATGATTTACATCTCACACAAGCTCGATGAAGTCTTTCGGATATCGGACCGAATCACGGTCCTGCGCGATGGGCGCACAGTCGGAACAGAGCCTGCGACCGACATTGACGAGGCCTGCGTCATCGCCCGCATGGTCGGCCGCGAGGTCGGCGACATCTTCCCGAAGGCCGACCACGAGCGCGGAGAGGCCGTCTTTGAAGCGCGTAACATCACCGTCGAAGACCCCAACGTGCGCGGCAAGATGCTCGTACGCGACGTGAGCTTCGTGGTGCGGCGCGGCGAGGTCCTCGGCATCGCGGGTTTAATGGGAGCAGGCCGTACTGATCTTCTGATGGCGATTTTCGGAGCGCACGCGGGGCCCACTACAGGCGAGATTCTGATCGAGGGGAAACAAGCGTTCATCGCGCGCCCCTCGGATGCAATCAGACACGGGCTCGGCTTCGTCACCGAAGACCGGAAGCGATTCGGACTCGTCATCGACCAGACAATCTTGAAGAACATGACACTGGCGGGCCTGAAGAATCTTTCGGGTTGCTTCGTCACAAACGAACACGCAGAGGCTGCGACAGGCGAGCGCGCGATGAAAGACTTTAGTGTCAAAGCCGGTTCCGTCTTCAATATCGTGGGCACACTTTCGGGCGGTAACCAGCAAAAGGTTGTGTTGGCGAAGTGGCTTCTGACAAAGCCGCGCGTGCTATTTCTGGACGAGCCCACGCGGGGCATTGATGTTGGCGCGAAGCAGGAGATTTATGCACACATAAACAACCTCGCCCGCGCGGGTCTGGCCATCGTGCTCGTCTCCTCCGAGTTGCCAGAAGTCCTCGGGCTGTCAGACCGTGTGCTTGTGTTGCAGGAAGGGCGCGTGACCGGTGAGTTCCAGCGGGCCGATGCCACGGCTGAACGCGTCATGGCTTGCGCGACAGGACACACACGAAGCGCAGCTTGATATAGCTTGAGCTTGACCCGGGCGGCCTTGCCGCTTTGAACCACTGCTCGTAGCACAGACTTCAGTCTGTAGTCACCGACTCGCATGTAAGCGAAATGTCGGATACAGACGAAGCCGAGGACAGGCTTAAGTCTGTGCTACGCAGATGCGTTGAAGAAAGAGCTGCAAGATGAGGCAGAGGACCAAGGAACCTGTGATCGAACCCACTCCTGCCGCGGCGGACTCCAACCAAAAGAAGGGGTTTGCCTTACTTAAGATTCCCACGTCGGCCTTGCGCGCCTACACGATGGTCCTCGCGCTGATTGTCGTGTGGCTGCTTTTCACCTCGGCAACAGGCGGAGTCTTTCTCGAAGCCCGCAACTTCTCCAACTTGATGCGGCAGACGGCTGTGACGGGAGTGCTCGCGGTCGGCATGCTGATGGTCATCGTCACGGGGCAGATCGACCTTTCAGTTGGTTCCGTCGCGGGTCTGACCGGTGGCATAGCGGCCATGCTGCTGACGTGGCTCGGGTGGGGAGTTGTGCCATCACTTGCAGCGGCGGTTGTTGTCGGTGCTGGTATCGGCCTCGTCCAAGGCACGCTGGTCGCCTACGCGAATGTGCCTGCGTTTATAGTTACTCTGGGCGGACTGCTAATCTGGCGCGGTGTCATCAAAGGGGTGAGCCGGGGCACCACGATTCCTGTCGAGCTTAGATCGTTCAAATTCATCGGCCAGGGTTATGTCGCTCCGGTCGCGGGAATCGCGATCGCGGTTGTCGCAGTGGCCGCGATTGTTCTGATCAACGTGCGGCGAATTCGCGCGCGGGCTCACCATGGCCTAGCCGCTCAAAGTGTGACGAATACGGTTTTCCGAATTGTGATCCCCTCCATAGTCATTGTTGGATTTATCCTAGCACTGAACTCTTATGCGGGTGTGCCGATTCCCGTGATCATTCTGCTTACCATCGCGCTGACGGGAGCTTTCCTGACGCAGAACACTATTTTCGGCCGCTATCTCTATGCCATTGGCAGCAACCGCGACGCGGCGCGGCTTTCGGGCATCAGAGTGCGGCGGCACATTCTCGTTGTCTTCTGCGTTATGGGCGCTTTGGCGGCGGTGTCGGGCATCATCTACACAGCGCGCGTCGGGAGCGGCTCGCCTGATGCCGGTGTTCTTCTTGAGCTCGACGCGATTGCGGCCTGCGTAATCGGAGGGGCGAGTTTGATGGGCGGCCGGGGTACCATCTTCGGCGCGTGCCTTGGCGCGCTTTTTATGGCAAGCCTGGATAACGGCATGTCACTCAAGAACATTCCTGACTTCACGCAGGATATTGTCAAAGGCGCGATTCTAGTCGCTGCCGTCGGACTCGACATGTTCTGGCGACGCAAGAGCGGATAGCGCATAAAGGAGAATAAGATTTGGAGTCCAAACGAATCGAATGTCGATCGCTATTCCCTCGGTATTGGATTCTCGCATTCACACTGATAATCCTGTTTTTCATCCATCGCGGCGCGATGGCTCAGCAGCTGCTCGGTGATCCAATCGACATCAGCCAGGATTTTAGCAAGCTCGAGAATACTTACTTTCTTAGCAATCGTGTTCTGGCGTTTGATCCCACAACCGGCATCGGGACCCTCGAGTGGAAGCGATATGCGCGCCGTCCTACCTACAGCTTCAACAAGATGGACAAAGGGCTTTCTCCTGTCATGCAAAACGAAGAGTTCCCCACTGAATATGATGCGAATCCAGCCTTGTCGTTCTCTATCGAGTTCAGCTCGCCAAGGACTATCCGACTTCGCGTGAACACAAGTCAGGGGCCGCTCGGCAATGAACCCTCGCTGATGCTTGTCGCTGCTCCATCGAAGGACAATTCCTGGAAGGTCGAGCAGACCGAAAAGGCGATCATCTATAGAAGTACCTATGGCTCAGTGACGTTGCTCAAGGATCCGTGGGAGATTCAGATTCGCGATGGGTCCGGCAGGCTGCTTACGAGCACACAGAGTAAAAAAGACCTCAGTAGCTTCTCCTCTCCGCTTCCATTTTCATTTGTGCGCCGGGCAACCGATTTGGGCCGTAGCATTGCCGCCACTTTCAGTCTCTCGCCCGATGAGAAAATTTTCGGGTGCGGCGAATCCTTTACGCGCCTGAACAAGCGCGGGCAAAAGGTAGTCCTCTATATGAGGGATGCGATGGGTGTTCAGACTCCTCTGATGTACAAGCCCATACCATTTTTCATGAGCAGCAACGGCTACGGGATGTTCCCTCATACCTCTACTCCGGTGACGCTCGACATCGGGCAGACCTTTGACAACAGTAACGTCCTGTATGTCGGTGAGGACGCGCTGGACTTGTTTATCTTTCTCGGCAATCCGAAGGAGATTCTGTCGGAATACACGGCGTTGACCGGGCGCAGTCCTGTCCCGCCTCTGTGGTCCTTCGGTTTCTGGATGAGCCGCATCACCTACAAATCCGAGGATGAAGTTCGTGACGTGGCGGCCAAGCTCAGACAGTACCGCATTCCGAGCGATGTGATTCATCTTGATACCGGATGGTTCGAAACCGATTGGCGTTCGGATTACAAGTTCTCCAGCTCTCGCTTTCGAGATCCCGCCCGAATGATCTCCGATTTGAAGCAGCAGGGATTTCACATAAGCCTCTGGCAGCTGCCTTATTTCACTCGCAAGAACCGACTGTACTCAGAGATAGTGAATTCAGGCTATGCCGTTCGCGAAGGCGGAGCGAGACTTCCCAATGAGGATGCGACTCTTGACTTCAGCAACCCCGCGACGGTGAAGTGGTATCAGGGCTTGCTGGCCGGCCTCCTGAAGATGGGAGTGGGCGCAATAAAAGTAGATTTCGGCGAGGGCGCTCCGGCGAATGGGGTGTACGCTTCGGGGCGCACGGGCTTTTATGAGCATAACCTGTACCCTTTGCGCTACAACAAAGCCGTTGCGGACATCACGAAAGAAACAACAGGCGATTGGATCATCTGGGCCAGAAGCGCCTGGGCTGGAAGCCAGCGCTACCCGTTGCACTGGGGAGGCGATGCGGAGAATACGAACTCGGCGATGGCTGCTGAGCTCCGCGGCGGATTGTCGTTCGGGCTGTCGGGCTTTACCTACTGGAGCCACGATGTCGGGGGCTTCGTCAATCGCGTCCCGCGAGATCTTTATCGCAGGTGGCTCGGTTGGGGCGTGCTCACTTCGCACACGCGGGCGCACGGCGCTCCACCGCGAGAGCCGTGGGAATATGACGAAGCGTTCGTTGAAGACTATCGCCGGATGGTAGAACTCAAATACTCGCTGATGCCATACATCTATGCCCAGGCTAAGTATTCCTCGGAACATGGATTTCCGATGCTGCGGACACTCTTCTTCGAATATCCGAACGACCCAACGTCATGGCTGATCGAAGACGAGTACATGTTTGGATCAGATCTGCTGGTGGCTCCTTTGATTGAAGAGGGAAGCGGCCGGAAAGTTTATCTGCCGCCGGGTTCCTGGATCGATTATCAAACGGGAAAGGTGTATCGGGGTGCTGAGTGGCACCAGTTGAGCTCAGGACAGATTCCAGTGGTGCTGCTTGTGAAGGATCACAGCGTGCTCCCGCACATAGCAGTGGCGCAGAGCACATCACAGATGAACTGGAATGAGATCGAGTTGCACGTGTTCAGCACGGATAGCTCAGCCGTTGCCGGACTCTTCGCGCTGCCACAGGGAAATCTCCAAACGCTCAGATTGGAGACCGCTCCGAACGGTCTTGTGATAAAAGACGATCCCCTACGTGGGAAGGTGAAATGGCAGATCAGGCGATTCAAGACTCAGTGACGAGGCACGAATGCCTGGGAGCGCAGGCATCCCTGCCTGCTTCTGGTGAAGGCTGCTGCAGAGGAGAATCATCGGCAATGAAAAATAGAAGCTCCAGCCTTGTAGTGATACCGCCATAATCAATCTTAGTATACCTTCGATATCTTTTTCCCAATCTGAATCTCTCGGTATCTTTGAGCGCCACAACGACATCGGCAAGGTTAATAAACCAGGCTCTGCGACCTACGATGCCGAAAAACAGGAATACACGGTCAAGGGTTCCGGAGCTAATATGTGGTTTGACCACGACGAATTCCATTTCGTGTGGAAGCGCATGAGAGGCGATTTCACCCTGACCACCAGAGCTCAATTCGGAAAAACTCAGAAGAAGACTTCGTCATATTTAGATGGGACTCTGGCTCTGAGTTGGTATCAGCTCAGGTCTCTGAATACGAGTCTTCGGCGAAAGCGGCGGAGAGCTTCAGTTCAGCGTGAGAATGATCTTGATGGGAAGCTATTCGAAGCTCGATACGATAGGAGAAGAATCGTACCTTTATGAAGACGTTAATTCATACCGCAAAGAGTTAACAGAATGGCGCATCATCTTCAGGAAAGGGAAAGGGGTGATTACACTTGAGGCTCCGACACTGGAACTCGCAAAAAGTTTTAGCAGAAGCATCGCCGATTCTTTGCCCGCCGCCTGACGAATGCATGCAAAGGAGTGCGGCCAGCGAGTGTCTAATAATACTTTCTAAATCGCGCCACCCCCGCTGACACACGAGGTTAATTAGCAAGACCTCCTCCGCGAAACAAACGAATCGGTGCCGTCAGAAGAAGCTAACATTGAGAGGGGTAACAGACATGCTTTTCAAAAACCAACCCGACACGCCGGTGATCCGTTCCTTTGCATTTGTCGGCTCGCTTCTTACGATAACCGTCTTTGGATCTTCATCATTGCCGCTAATGCTTATCCTACTGCTCAAACCTGGAACCTGGTCTGGGAGCTATGAAGTAAAAAAGAAAAAAGGGGTCAGGCTTAAAATATTGAGATTTTCAAATATCAATATTTCAAGCCTGACCCCTGGTTTTGTTCCCTGGTTTTGTTTTGTTGTTCCGATAGAGAAAAGCAGCAAAACAGCAGTGATGACTTAGGAAGTTTCATGCAAACACCTCCTTTCGATTTGTAACCGGCAAGATTATGCGTTCGCGTCCGGGCGGTTTCGACGCGCGATGTCGTTCAACCCGGGCCATCTTAACTTGGATAAAGCTGAAGCTCAAAGAAGACATTCGCTCCGGCGTGCGCGATGACCTGCGCACCCTTTGCTCCGCACATCTCTTACCATTCGGTTTCTGTTCCGAAAGGATTATCATTAAGCCCTGCGGAGGCGAACTCAATGCTGTGTTAAAACAATCTTTGCCTTGATCGCGCTGATTACAAAACCAGGAGCTTATCATGACTCGGTTTAGTTGGATGACGAACCCCAAGACACCGGTAGCCACTCTTTTAGTCGCACTGGCTATCGCGATCTATCCAATTGGAGGTATTGCGCAACCGGCGCGAATGGACACGATTCTCTACGGCGTCTCCTATTACCACGAGTACATGCCTGAGGAACGTCTCGATAAAGATGTGCAGATGATGAAAGAGGCAGGCATCAACGTCGTGCGCATGGGCGAATCGAGTTGGGGCCTGTGGGAACCGCAGGAAGGACATTTTGAATTCGCCTGGATGGACAGAATCATCGAGCGCATGCATCAAGCGGGAATCAAAGTGATACTCGGCACGCCGACCTACTCGATTCCGGCGTGGCTCTATCACAAGCACCCGGAGATTCTGGTCACCAGACTCGGCGGCGAGAAAGCCACTTATGGTTTGCGTCAGAACATGGACATAACCAATCCGACCTATCTTTTCTATGCCGAGCGAGTCATACGCCAGATTCTCAACCACTACAGGAACGCCCGGGCGGTCATAGGTTACCAGATTGATAACGAAACGACCGCCTATGGGACTGCCGGACAGAACGTGCAGGTGGCATTCGTCGAATACTTGAAGGAGAAATTCGGCAGGGCGGACGAACTTAACAAAGCCTGGGGGCTCAATTACTGGGGGCAAAGAATCAACGACTGGGACGAACTTCCGCCGCGGGACGGCATCCGCAATCCCGGCTATAAACTCGAATGGGAGCGATACCAGCACAAGATCGCCACCGATTTTCTTGGCTGGCAGGCGCGCATCGTCAACGAGCACAAGAGGCCTGAACAGTTCATCTGCCACAACCTCGTCGGAGGTGTGCGCACCGATGTCAATCAGTACGAAATTGCAAAACACCTCGACATCGCAGGCATCAACCCGTATGCGCCCTGGTCTACCGGCCCTGATGCCGATGATGGTCAGGAGTGGGCGCTATCGGGCGACCTTGCGCGCTCGCTTAAACGACAAAACTATCTCGTTACGGAAACCAACGCGCAGACTATCGGATGGGACTCTAAAATACAGTTCCCACCTTATGACGGCCAGCTTCGATTGAACGTCTACAGCCACCTTTCGAGCGGGGCCAACATGGTCGCCTACTGGCACTGGCACTCGATACACTATGGGCAGGAGACCTACTGGAAAGGCATTCTCTCACACGATCTTGCGCCGAACAGAATCTATGCGGAAATGTCGCGTACCGCCAACGAGCTCAAAGAGATAGGCCCAAGACTCGTCAACCTCAAGAAGAACAATCAGGTCGCCATCCTTTACAGTGTTGATTCTTATCACGGTATTCAGTACATGCCCTTCGACGACAACGTGAATTACCAGACCGTCCTGTATCAAATGTACAGCGCGCTCTATCGCCTGAACATTGGCGTGGATTTTCTCTTTCCGCAGAGCGCGAACTTCTCAAACTATAAAGTGATCGTCGTGCCGCCGCTTTACATCGCGAGCGATGAGTTGCTTCAGAAGTTATCAGACTACGTGAAGGGAGGGGGGCATCTGGTTGTGGCATTCAAGAGCGGGTTTTGCAACGAATATTCAACCGTTCGCTGGACTAAAGCGCCCGGCCCGTTGCGCGAGGCCGCAGGGTTCTACTATCAGGAATTCGCAAGCATAAAACAGCCGCTCAACCTCAAAGGGGATCCTTACCGCGTACGCGATGATAACAATGTTTCGGTCTGGGCTGAGTTCATCATACCGGAGACTGCGGAGGCGCTTGCCTTTTACGACCACGCTTTCTACGGAAGATATCCGGCTATCACGCGCAACAGCTACGGCAAAGGTAGTCTCACGTACGAAGGTACATTTCTGTCAGCCCGGCTGCAGGAAAAGGTTCTGCTCGACGTGTTGAACTTAGCTGGGCTTGTTGGGCCGGACCAACAGCTTGCCGCGCCCGTCAGAGTCAAACACGGCGCGGACAATGCAGGAAAGAATTTGCACTACTATCTGAATTATTCGAGCCAGAGTCAGACCTTTACGTATTCATACGGCGGGGGTGTTGACCTTCTCACGCGGAAGCCGATTCAGAAATCCCAGGTCGTCACGCTAGCGCCGTGGAACCTGGTGATTATCGAGGAGGGCTGAAGGCGACAAGGAATGTCAGCATAGGACTGAATGAGGCTCCTGGTCACCCGGCATAAATATTCGTGAATCTAATCGCTACCGTGAAAGAACGCTGGCAAGCGTATAGATGAGCGGCGCATTACATTTGATGGCAATCTCCGTTCCCTCCAAAGTTGGCTAGATGCCAGGGATTGAACAAACCATAAAGCAAGGACCTCAGCGGAAGTTCTCTACCAGCATGATGTCGCCGCCACGCTGGTCCTCCTGCGTGTACAGAATCTGTCGGCGGTCAGGTGAGACTGCGATGCCGTGAGGATAGATGTCTACTTTGCCAAGCGCAGCAACCTGTTTCACCTTGCGCGTCGCAAAGTTGAAGAACTCGATAGCGACCCCGTCCCTCGCATCCGGATTTATAAAGTAAATGCCGTCGTTTACTACCGCCCAATCGCCAAAGAGTTCTGATTTGAACGAATCGATGACCTGAGTCTCTTCGCTGCCTTCCACGGGCACTCGCCAAATGCCCGGAACGGAATCGATGCGCTAGTAAACATACTTGCCGTCGGGCGACTCGAAGGCTAAGCCGCCGTTGACGAGAAGATGATCTCGCGTCCGTCCGCAGTCCATCTCGGGCAAAGAAGAAGTCAAAAAAAGGAACTATTGGCATGTGGGAATCTGCAAGCACCTCCCGCCTAAAAAAGTGAGTGCGGTGGGATACGCACTTCACAGAAGCAGGTCCATTTATCGCAAGTGACCAACTCGGCCGGCGGCTGGACCAAATCTGAAGTCGAGCGCCAACGCGAGCGATAGGATCTGCACAGCAGCTAACCAAAACCAAAGACACAGCAGCCTACAACGCAGGCCTCTCCCTGGTCACAAGCCGAAGGTGTGCTCGGGCAAGGCCCGACCGGCTGCGCGAAAGGAGCGGACATGTTTAAGAACATCACACTGACCGCGATTATCTTTCTAACACTGATGAACACATCTCTCGTGCAAACCAGCAAGACCAGCGCTTCGCTGGGCAGCGCAAGCACAGCAGCGCTTGTTTATTTTGAGAATGTCCATAACCAGAGCTTCGATAATTACCTGAAGAGTATTCGCCCCGGCAGGCTTGCTCCAGAACTCAAGACGCGGTTGCTGGCTATGCTTCGCAAAGAGGATCTCGTCAGCCCGTCAGCAGAAGGTCTGGACAAGCTAGTTGCCCTCGAGCCTGTCCTCAAGTATCACGATTGCAGCTCGGTCATTGATCCGAAAGTCATCCGAGTAGGCCAGGCAGTCGTGATGTTCCTGGCAGGCGCGGCAGTGCTAATTTCGCAAGAAGCGCTCGATATGCTCACTGCAGAAGAGTTGCAGCGGTAGTCGCGCACGAGCTTGGGCACGAGTACTTCTGGAACGAATACGAGCAGGCCCGCCAGAACAAGCAATACGACAAGTTGCAGGAGCTAGAGCTGCGCTGCGACGGGCTGGCGGTAATCACGATGAGCCAGCTTCAGCTGGATCCATCACACTTTATATCAGCCATAACCAAGCTGACGAAGTCGCATAGCGGCAAGCTTATCAGCAGGGAATTCTACACTTCTCTCGATGAGCGGATCAGATTCATCCGGGAAATGGTTGAAATGGTCAAAGCCAGAGCTGGTGACAGGAACAAGCGCTAATTTGAATGGCGCGAAGCAGTGATTATAGTGGGATCATTTCTGCTCGAGCCGGGTGATCCTAAAAGCGACCGCGTGATTGGCGGGCTTCTCGGCAGGCAACTGAATCTTCAAACCCGATTCGTCTTGCTTCCATTGTAATTTGCCATTGAATCCGAGCAGCTCTACTCTCTCAATCCTTCCCACGAGGTGCGCGCTATTTGTCGCCAGCGGCGCAATCAGAGCTTCCTTCTCGGGCCAGCCCATAACGAACGCATAAAGCGTCTGTCCCTTCATCGTGAAACGAACGTCTTTGGCAGTGAGATCTTTGCGCTTGTTTTCATTGAAACCTTCTTGCGTTGCCGAGCTCTCTGTACCCGGGCCTTCGCCGAAGATTTTCCACGGTCGCGTACTATAAATCGCCTCGCCGTTGATAGCCATCCATCTTGTGATCTCGTCGAGAATCTTCATCTCTTCTGAATCGAGCATACCACTGTTGGGGAGCGGAAAGTTCAGCAACAGATTTCCGTTGCGGCTCACGATGTCCACAAGCATGTCTATGACCCTTTTCGGCGATTTGTACTTGATCGTCTTATTGTAGTGCCAGTCGCCTATGCAGGTGTCGGTTTGCCAGGGGCTGGGCCAGATTGCTTGCGGTAGGCCGCGCTCAAAATCGAGTACGCATGTTCCTGTTTCGCAGTCTTCGCGCCGCTTGCTCGTATAGACCGCTTCCACTTTGCCGCCGTGCCGCATGGCATTCTGATTATATAAATGCGCCACCAGGCTCAGACCCCAATTCTGAAACGGCAGCGCGCCGTCGCTATACAGAAAGTCCGGCTGGTAGTTATCAACAAGATCTTTTATGCGGAGAAACCACTGGCGTTTCCACGACTCAGGTATGCCCTCTTCATTCCAGGGCAGGTCTTTGTAAATCACCTTCGAGTCAAGATATAGGTCCGCGTACTTTGGGTTGGCTCCGTCATAAGGCACCCCTTTGTACGTCCCCGACTGATCGCTCCCTCGACTTACGGAAAACCACTTGTAGGTAATCCACAGGTGTTCGCTTACTCCGAATCGCAATCCTTGCTTCAAGGCCGCTTTGCGAAACATCCCGACCACGTCTTTCTTCGGCCCCATATTCACCGAGTTCCATCGGGTATGCTTAGAGTTCCACAGGTCGAAGTTGTCGTGATGAACACCCATACTGACGAAGTATTTCGCTCCTGCCTTTTTATAAAGGCTAATCAGATGATCCGGGTCGAACTTGTCAGCTTTCCATGTCTGAATAACATCCTTGAATCCGAACTTCGAAGGATGACCATAGTGCTTCATGTGATACTTGTACTGATCTTCTCCTTCGATATACATCCTACGGGCGTACCAGTCGCCGTATTCAGGAGCCGATTGCGGTCCCCAATGCGCCCAGATTCCGAACTTGGCATCACGGAACCAGTCGGGGACTCGGTATGTCTTCAACGACTCGCGTGTTGCTTCGAATGGGCCTGGTGTGATCTTCGGACCGGACTGGCCAAACGCAAAGGCTGGGCCTCCTCTCAGTGAAGGAACCACTCCAGCCAGGATCTTGAGGGCGGCGCGTCTTGTGATTAGCACAGCGTTCTCCTGTTGTAAGTGGTCCGGTCATTGTCCGACAAACTTCAGTTTGTCGCTGACGGGCCGCAACTGGAGCCGCCGACAAACTGAAGTTTGTCGGACTTCGCCTAAACCAGTTTTGAAAAATGCGATCAATTCTGAAATATGAGATTGTCTATGACGACTGTTCCGCTGGTCGGCACGCACTGGTTGCAAGCGACGCTGATGTTCACTTGTGTCAGCTTCTTAAGCAGATCTTTTGGTTTGATCCTTGTTTCGGCGTGCGGAGGCTGCGTCAGGGAATCCAGCGCCACTTTGTAGGTGTTGAAGCCCTTGCTGACCCTGAAACTCATCTGTGGGCTGCCGCTGTCTATTCTTATGTCCTGCCCCTTGCTGATGAACTCGACAGTGACTGATGTCACGCCGGTGACGTAGAGTTGCAGGGTCAGGTTCTTATAGCCGCTCATATCATCTGCAACCGGCTTGCCGTCTTTGTCCGGTTGTCCATGCACCTCAACCGTGACCCCGGCCCATTGATTCGGCATGCGAAGCTCGTAGTCGAACGTGATGGCCTTGTTCGGATCATCCTTGCTGAGCCTGACGACGTCAGGCGCGTTTGCGTCTCCCTTCTGCGCCCCCTTGAAACGGCTCGGATTGGCGGCGTTTTCCTGGTAGCTGAACAACTGCACGAGTCCACCGCGAGTACTGACCGGGCGCCCCTCTTTTACAGTCTCGAAGTCAGCGTAGATGAACTTATCAGTTCCTTGCGCAGCGTCTCGGACCACGGCCGGTGATAGAACGGGCGTGGCGGTTCCGCTCGTGAGCAGAGTTGACAGCACGAAGCAGTAGAACAGAAGTGATAACGATAGAAGCTTCACAGACCACCTCCTTTCGATCTTGGGACCCGCAAGATATGGCTCGTCTTCCTCACGCTCCCTTGATCAGAACTTTTAGGACGCCACGCAGTTTCAATGCGGGCCATCTTAACTTGAATCAAGCGGAAGCTCCAAGATGACATGTGCTCACGGCGTGCGCGTTGGGTTTTCTCGCATACCCACCTCGTGAGGGGGTAGCTACGCGCGAAGACCTGATGCAGCCCTTTGCTCTCCCGTCTCTTACTATTCGGTTTCTGTCACGAAAGGATTATCATTGAGCGCTGCGGAGGCGATCTATGCTGAGCGGAAGATTCATCAGCCTTGCCGGTGTCATGATTCTTTTCTTGGGCCGCTGAAGTGCTTATATGAAAGTAAGGGGCTTCTTATACGTAGCTTTGATGGTGCTGGTCACATTGCGTTTGGGGTTCGTCGCCGCGAGCGGCCTCGCTGCCGGAGAGCGAAACAACTGCACTACTGAATTTGCTCAGTATCAATATCCATTTCAAGACCCAGACCTGTCCGTTGAAGAGAGGGTGAATAACATCATCTCGCTAATGACATTGGATGAGAAGATAGCCTGTCTTGGCACGAATCCAAGCGTCCTGCGGCTTGGAATCAAAGGCTGCGGTCACCTGGAAGGTCTTCACGGCTTAGCGCAGGGAGGTCCGGGCAAATGGGGAAGACCTTCGGTCATACCGACGACTACATTCCCTCAAGCGATCGGGCTGGGCGAAACTTGGGATCCTGAGATCATCCAACAGGCTGCCGCGGTCGAAGGTCAAGAAGCGCGTTACATTTTTCAGAGTAGCAAATACCATCAGGGCGCTCTTGTTATAAGGGCGCCCAATGCGGATTTAGGTAGAGACCCACGATGGGGAAGAACCGAAGAGTGTTACGGCGAAGACGCTTATTTCAATGGGACCATGGTGGTCGCTTTCGTCAAAGGGCTTCAGGGCGACCATCCGAAATATTGGCAGACCGCTGCGTTGCTCAAACACTTCTTAGCAAACAGCAATGAAGACACACGGGAAAAATCATCTTCTGATTTCGACGAGAGACTGCTGAGAGAATATTATTCGGTTCCTTTTCGAATGGGCATAGTCGAAGGTGGCGCGAGGGCTTACATGGCGGCATACAATGCGCACAACGGCGTGCCGATGACCGTCAATCCGATCCTGAACGACATAACTGTCAAAGAGTGGGGACAGAACGGAATCATCTGCACCGATTCGGGTGGAATGAGGCTCCTGGTCACCGGGCACAAATATGCGCCTGATCTCGAGCACGCCACGATGGCCTCCGTGAAAGCGGGCATCAACCAGTTTTTGGATCGATATCCCGAAGCAGTTCGCGGCGCAATCAAGAGCGGCTTGCTGGCCGAAGCGGACATTGAAAAGGTTATAAGGGGGAATTTCAGGGTGATGATAAGGCTTGGGTTGTTAGACCCGCCGTCGCTCGTTCCTTACAGCAGCATCGGCGGCGGTGAAGAGCCGTGGCTGACCGAGAAGCATAAAGCGCTTGCCAGACTCGTCACTCAGAAGTCAATCGTGTTGCTGAAAAACTCTAAAGGCCTTTTGCCGCTCGACAGGCGGGCCGTGAAATCTATAGCAGTGATCGGGCCGCGTTCAAACGAGGTACTCTTGGACTGGTATAGCGGAACGCCGCCCTACCTGGTCACTCCGGTTGAGGGGATAAGGACAAAGATTGGCTCCGCCGTGACCGTGAACTACACGGCCAGCAATGACGGAGGAGAAGCCGCTAAGATTGCTGCCTCTTCGGATGTTGCCATCGTCTGCGTCGGAAATCATCCGACCGGCGGCTACAACGCTCGCTGGCAGGAGGTTTCTGTGCCGAGCGAGGGAAGAGAAGCGGTTGATAGAAAATCCATCACGCTTGAACAGGAAGAATTGATAAAGCAGGTAGTTCAGGCCAATCCGAAGACCATCGTGGTATTGATCTCGAGTTTTCCCTACGCTATCAACTGGACCCAGGAGAACGTGCCCGCGATAGTTCATGTAACCCATAACAGCCAGGAAGAAGGAAACGCGTTGGCTGATGTTCTGTTTGGCGACTATAACCCCGGTGGCAGGCTCGTGCAGACCTGGCCACGTTCGCTTGATCAGTTGCCGCCACTGATGGATTACAACATCCGCAACGGCCGGACCTATATGTATTTCAAGGGTCAGCCGCTGTATCCCTTCGGCTACGGACTGAGCTACACGACGTTCGCGTATTCCAGCTTCCGAACGAGTTCGAAGTCCCTCAGCGTCAGAGGCTCGATCGATGCAAGGGTCGATGTGAAGAATACTGGGACTCGGGCCGGCGAAGAAGTTGTTCAGATGTACGTCAGTTATCCGAGCTCTTCCGTGCGAAGATCGCTAAGGGAGTTGAAGGGTTTCAAGCGGGTGGGTTTGCAGCCCGGACAGACAAAAACAGTCACGATGGAATTAAGAGCGTCACAGCTCGCATACTGGGATTCGACTCGAAAGGCGTTTATGATTGAACGCGGCAAGCGTACCGGAAGTCTCATTTCAAGCTTGAGGCAAACCAAATCAAAGCGTGAAAAAGGCAGGGTTGAGATAATGATCGGAAGCTCTTCCGCCAATATCAAACTGACCAGGTTGATAGAAGTCAGAGATTGAATCTATCGCCACTATTGTGGAGCAAGCGCCTAAAACCGGCTCATGTAATGATCTGGAGATCAGCCAGCCGCTTTGAAAACAAACCTCAAAATTCTCCCGTTTCTGCTTCTCATAATCCTCGCTCCTTGTGCGAGCTTGAGGCTCTCCGGTGCTAGCGAAGTCTTTGCCCCTGAACACCAATCATCTCCGATCGTGACGGATGAGCAACCGTTGTCCGGCGCAGACGCGCGCATCGAGCGCTACCGCAAGGGCAATCTCATTGTTACGGTTCACGACTCGCGCGGCCGAGCGTTGAAGGACGCGGTCGTTACAGTAGAGCAGACGCGTCATGCGTTTTTGTTCGGCTGTAACCTTTTCTTGCTCGACCCGCGGGATTCATCCCCTGCGCAAAAAACTTATCAAGAACGATTCGCCGGCCTATTTAATTACGCGACATTGCCTTTTTACTGGGGCGCTTTTGAAAAAGAGAAAGGGAAGCGCCAATACGAAAGGCTTGAGGCGATGGCCCGGTGGTGCGCCGCGCGAAGGATTATTTCGAAGGGTCATCCGTTAGTGTGGCAGCAGGTCTATCCGAAGTGGGCGCCCGAAGATCCCGATGAGGCCATACCGCTTTTGCGCGAGCGCGTCAAAAATATCATTGAGCATTACAAGGGTCTGATCAACATCTGGGACATAATCAACGAAGCTAACTCCGCCGCCGCCTTCAATAACGGCGAAGGCCGATGGGTCAAGCGCGACGGCCCTGCAAATGTTGTTCACGTCGCGCTTGCGTGGGCGCGCGAGGCAGGCAAGGAGATCAACGAAACTCTCATTTATAATGACTACAATATAGGACCGCAAAATGTCGCCCTGCTGACCCAGTTAGCCTCAAGCGATAGTCTGCCTGACGCCATCGGCATTCAATCGCACATGCATCAGGAGACCTGGCCGCTTGCGCGCGTGTGGGAAGTCTGCGAAACATTCGCGCGATTTCGTAAGCCGCTTCACTTCACCGAAACGACGGTGATCAGCGGCCCCAAACAACAATTCGACTATCAAGGTCCGCCCTTAAAGCACTGGTTGACCACGCCTGAAGAAGAAGCCCGCCAAGCAGACTACGTTGCAAAGTTTTATACTGTCATCTTCAGCCATCCTTCGGCGCAGGCTATCACCTGGTGGGACTTGAGCGACGACCGAGCATGGCTTGGCGCGCCCGCCGGACTGCTGCGCCGCGACATGACCGCAAAGCCGGCTTACGAGACACTGATGTCGCTGATTCATAAGAAGTGGTGGACGAAGGTGAAGGGTAAGACCGACGCGATCGGGAACTATCAGACGAGGGCTTTTCTAGGGTCGTATGAGATTAGAGCCACGTTTCGCGGCGAGACTCGCACTCTGCCAGCCGAGGTTGTAAAAAACGAGGACGGCACCACTGTGGTCAAACTAAAGTTTTAGTGTCGCCAATCCGATGACTGTCTAAAACTCGAGGTGCTTCAAATAATCTATGCTCAACTTGATGCTCGCAAACGGGGAACCGGGCGTTTCAATCTTGTTCTATCCACAGACCACCCAACGTTCCGGCAAATGCATGATTGAGGAATAATCTACGATTCATATGTTGATCCTTTATTCAAAATCATCTCCCAATGATTTCCAGTTTCACCGTCAGCAACTTTTCCGAACTTGAGCTTGGGCCTACCATAATATCGAACAACCCTGGTTCAACCACGCGGCGCATATCTTCATTAAGAAACGAGAGCTTGTCCGGGGTAATTAAGAATTGAACCGTCCTGGCCTGTCCCGCTTCAAGGTGAACGCGTTGAAAATCTTTGAGTTCTTTGATGGGTCGCGTAACTGAACTGACCTCATCCCGAATGTATAACTGAACGATTTCATCGCCCGCCATACGACCCATGTTTGTGACATCGACAGTGACGGTAGTCTGTCCTGCCGGGCCAGTTTTGTCCGGCGTGATATGAAGATTACTATATTTATAAGTCGTGTAGCTCAGCCCGTGGCCGAAAACAAAGAGCGGCTCTTTGTTCGAGAAAAGATAGCCGCGCCTTGCCGAAGGTTTTTGATAGTAATAGTCAGGTAGCTGGCCCACATTGCGTGGGATGGTAATGGCCAGTTTGCCGCTGGGATTTACATCACCAAACAGCACATCAGCGACGGCCGTCCCAGTCTCCTGTCCCAGATACCAGCCTTCAAAAATGGCTGGCACTTTTTCAACCGCGTAGTTGATAGAGAGCGGTCTGCCGCCGATCAGGAATAAGATCGTCGGCTTGCCTGTCTCGACGATGGCCTTGACGAGATCGTTCTGCTGCCCGAGCAAGTCCAGACTGTCACGGTCGCCCAGGTGGTTTTCCGCCCACCCTTCTCTCGTCGTTTCGACGTTGTCGCCGACAACCACGACCGCTACATCGGACGCCCTGGCTACATTCACTGCTTCGGTGATTTTCTTTGCATTTTCCGCCGGGCTGCTCAGCCTGACATCGTCATAAGACCAATTAGGCTGGCCGGTCTTCGGATCACCTTCGGTGATCTTGCAGCCTTCGGCGTAATTCACTTTGATCTGATCGCCGACTTTCTGTCTGATGCCATCAAGAATGCTGACCTTGTGCGTAGGGCCGCCGCTGTACTCGCCAAGCTCGACGCGTCCGGCGTTCGGACCAATCACCGCGATGGAACGAATTCTGGTTCGGTTGAGAGGCACCAGGTTGTTTTCGTTCTTTAGCAGGACGATAGCTTCACGCGCAGCCTTTAAAGCCAGGGCACGGTGCTCCGGGCTCTCGTTCACACGCTCGGCTTCGTCGGGGTCAACGTAAGGGTGATCGAATATACCCAGCAAGAATTTCGCGCGCAGGATTCTCGCCACAGCCCTATCGAGCGTGGCAGTCGAGACGCGGCCGTCTTTGATCAGTTGGAGCAGCGTGTTGTTGCATTGGACGTGGGGAAGCTCCAAGTCGACACCCGCTTCGATGGCGCGTTTCGCCGCCTCAGCTTCATTGGCCGCGACGTGATGTCGGGTAATCAATTCGTTGATGCCGAAATAATCCGAAGAAATATAGCCCTTGAAGCCCCACTCCTCGCGCAAGACTTTTTCAAGCAGCCAACGGTTCGCGTGCGAGGGCACGCCGTCGATCTCGTTGTATGAAGGCATCACGCTCATTGCGCCCGCTTCGGTGACGGCGACCTGAAAGGGGTAAAAGAACTGTTCGCGCAAGATCCTTTCGGAGAAGTTGGCGGGAGCGATGTTAGTCCCGCCTTCTGGCTGGCCGTGCGCAGCAAAGTGTTTGAGCGTGGCAATGACGTGTTGGTTGTCGACGTTCGGGCCAATCCCCTGAAATCCTTTGACGGCTGCAACGGCCATGCGCGAGACGAGGTAAGGATCTTCTCCGTAGGTTTCTTCGGTTCGGCCCCAGCGCGGCTCGCGTCCAAGATCAAGGTCGGGCGCGAGAACCTGGTGCGCTCCTCGTGAACGACCTTCTTTAGCAGCGACAGTAAAGACAGCCTGCACCAGATCAACGTCCCACGTGCCGGCCAGCGCGATCGCCTGCGGAAAACTGGTTGCGCCGGGCGAGGCCAATCCGTGGAGCGCCTCTTCGTGAAAAGTTGTCGGTATGCCGAGCCGGTTATGCTCGATAACATACTTCTGAATTGTGTTGGTGAAGATGGCGGTTGCGCGTGGCCCTTTGCCGTAGTAAGGAGCAGTGGCTTTCTCCGATTCGGATGATCCATTACCCGGCCCACCGAGCTGTCCGATACCGTTCTTGAGAATCTCCTGCACTTTTGCATCGGGCGAAAAGTTGCCTTTTTCATCAATGAACGATTTCAGGTTATTAGTGATCCACAAGGATTCCGTCTGCGCGATCTTCTCTTCGACTGTCAACCGGCCGAGGAGGTCCACCACCCGCTGGTCAACCGGTAGAGTCGGATTACGATAAGGAGGCTGTTCGTTGCTTTGATTGCGCTCGGCGCGGGCAGCGAAGCTCAACAGCAATGCTGGTACGGTGAAGACGGCACCGAAGATTGAAAGTCTGAATCGTGTCGAGAAATTCTGTCTTGCCCTCGGAAAGGAAATGCGCATGGTTTATCTCCGATCTATTCAATTGAAGTGAGCTCTTCTTAGGAAAAGCAATAGTGCTGGTTTAAATGACTAGACGTTATCTAACCTGCATCCTAATAGATCTGTCACAACAGCGGCTGAGTCAATTTCAAACAGACGGGCGATGGCACCCCGGTGACATATGGCTGAAATTCTCAACCGGTGCGGGCTCATAGCGTTTTGGCGCGAAAAGACCAACGAGATTAGCAAAGGACTTATTTACTAGTTTGCCGCTGACCTCTCTGGGCACCCTGTCCCGGCGCGGCCTCCAGCGTAAACTTGCCGGTAAGATTACCCACAATTACTTCAAAATCGCCTGGCTCGACTGCCGGCTTGTCGTCGGCTCCGATGAAAGATAAATCGTCTCGTCGGAGTGTGAATGTGAGTGTGCGGCTCTGGCCCGGACCCAGATATATTTTCGCGAAGCGTTTGACGCGCTTACCCGGCGGCGCAATCGATGCCACTACGTCGCGCAGATAGAGAATCACTGTCTCCTTGCCCGCTCGCTGTCCCGTGTTGGTCACCGTTACGCTGACATTTATCTGGCCATTCATCGCCATTGTTTTTGGCGCAAGTTTTAGATTGCTATAGGTGAATGTCGTGTAGCTCAAACCATGTCCGAACTCGAACTGCGGTTTGAAAGCCAGGTTGCCGAAGCTCGTCTCTTCGGTCTCAAAGAGTTTGTGATCGTAGGTGATGAAACCATTGGGCGTGCGCGGGTAAGTAAAAGGAAGCTTGCCCGACGGTGTGTAATCACCGAAGAGAACGTCTGCGATCGCCGAGCCGCCTTCGTTGCTCGGGTTGTAAGCCATCAAGATTGCCTGCGCGCGGTCGGCTATTCGATTGATGACGCGGGGGCGACCCTCAACGAGCACGAGCACGACCGGCTTTCCTGTTGCCTCGATTGCTTCGGCAAGTCTCAACTGGGGTTCGCCGAGCGTTAGGTCCGTGACATTGCCGGGAGTCTCGGCATATGAGCCTTCGCCTACGCAGACAATCGCCACATCCGCTTCGCCCGCCGCGCGCACCGCCGCTTGAATGTCTATCTCCTTATCGAGAGTTGAGCCGGGAATATATGTCACGTTCTTGCCAGCCTTCGCCTGTATCGCTTGAAGAATTGTCTGCCGGTCCTTCGGGTACAGATCGGCATTGTTGCCTTGCCATACATATGTCCAACCATTGTTAAGCGAAATGAGCGAGTTTGCGGTAGGACCTGTTACGAGCACCTTGCGATCCTTAGCGAGAGGCAAGAGACCGTCTTCGTTTTTGAGGAGCGTCATTGACTCGCGCGCGGCTTGCAAACTGACTTGCCTCGACTCGGTTGTAGCGAACGAGGTCATTGGCGCTGAAAGCGTGGGATTCTCGAATAGTCCCAGATCAAATTTGAGACGCAGGATGCGGCGTACGGCTTCGTCAATGCGTAACATCGGCACGCGTCCTTCCTTAACGAGCTGAACCAGGAGATCACTAAAACTGTAATCGCTCGGGACCATGCTCATGTCTATTCCCGCCATAACGGCCAAACGCGTCGCCTCTTTTTCGTCGGCGGCGACCTTCCACTGGCTGACGAGCTTTTTGATGTCCTCCCAGTCTGAAACGATGACTCCTTGAAAGCCGAGTTCACCGCGCAAGATGTCAATAAGAATATGATGATTGATGTGGCCTGGAATGCCGTTGATCTCCGCGGAGTTCACCATTACAGTGCGCGCGCCTGCTTTGACGGCTGCTGCGAAGGTCGGCAGGAAATACTCACGCAGGTAGTTTTCAGGGACCCAGGCAGACGTGCGATCTCTGCCATTGAGTGGAAAACTGTAGCCCACATAATGCTTCAGCGATGTGGCGGCATGATTCGGGGACGAGATGTCGTCGCCTTCTATACCGCGCACGAAAGCCGCACCCAATACCTTTGCTAGATATGGGTCTTCGCCAAACGTTTCATAAAAGCGAGGCCACAAAGGTTGACGCCCAATGTCGAGCACGGGCGAGAAAGTCCATGGAATACCGGCGGCTCGCGTCTCGACGGCGGTAATCTCTGCCAGTCGCTGCATCAATGCCGGATTCCATGTCGCGGCCATTCCAATCTCGTGCGGGTAGAGCGTCGAGCCGCGCACGTAGTTCGCGCCGTGAATCGAATCAATTCCGTAGATGACGGGAATCTTAAGGCGGGTCCTCTGACTGGCCTCTTGAATCTTGCGAATGATGTCGCGCCACTTCTCAACGGGCAAGGCCTGATCCTTCACGTTGAGGATCGAGCCGGCCCCGTATTTGACAATGGCCTTCTCCAACTTGGCGGGGTCAATCTGAATATCCTGATCCTTGCCAGTTGTAATCATGCCTATCTCAAGCTGAGTCATCTGACCGATCTTTTCTTCCAGAGTCATGCGCGGGAGAAGGGCTTCGACGCGTCGCGCATTATCCCCCGAGGGTACGGGCGCACGAGCCGCGGTCTGGAAGAAAGCATCGCTGTCGTTAACGTCCATAGGCACCGGTTCGCGGGTTCCTTGCGTGGTCTCGGAGCTTTGTTGCAAGGCCAGACAAAAGGTCGGCGCACACATTATTATTGTCAATGCAACGGCTGTCTTTTTCATAGTGGTTCGCTATGTCCTTGATTGAAGAGTCGAAGTTGAAGTTGAAGTAACTGCGAGTTCTGTTTCTGCCATTTGCGCCCATTCTCTGGCATTCGGATTTTTTATTCAAGCACAAAAGAGCGAGTAAGGGCTCTGTACGGTTTTTGCCTTTTCATCCTCGAAGTTCTTATCTAGTATTGTTGCCGGATTCGAAGCTCATAGTGGAAGTTCTGATTCCAAAAACCATGCGGCGCATAGATCTCAAAAAGGTTAGTGTCGCGCGCTCCGGCACGATTCGTAATATCAACCGCCAAATCGTGCTCAATTATGTGCGTGAGCGATCGCCCATATCCCGCGCCGATATCGCACAGGAAACAGCCCTTCAACGCTCCACCATATCGCTCATCGTTGATGAGTTGAAAGCTCAAGGTCTTATTGAGGAGTTCGAAGGCGAATCTACCGGAGGTCGTCCGCCGACTCTTCTACGATTACGTGCCGCCGCCGCCGTAGCTATCGGAGTAGACATAAGCACCGAGAACACCATCGTCGCTACAAGCGATCTCGCCGGGCGTGTGCTTGAGCAAGAGGAATTCTCGACCGATCCGAGTTCGAAGAGGACCCTCAACAGAATAATTGACAGTACTCGTAAGCTCATCAAGAAAGGGACAGACATTGAAGGCATCGGTATTAGTCTCCCGGGGCTAGTCGATTCAGAAACAGGGAGTGCGCTTTTCATCCCGCGGTTCAAGTGGCGCGACTGGGCAGTTGCGGAGGAACTGAGGGTTGCTACGGGATTGCCTGTGAGGGTTGATAATGATGCGAACGCACTGGCACTCGCCGAGCTATGGTTCGGTCGTCCTGAGATCCGCGAGGTGCGCGATTTCATCATGGTACTTGTCGAAGAAGGGCTCGGTACAGGAATAGTTTTTGATGGACAGGTCTATCACGGTGTAGTTGGCGCCGCTGGCGAATTCGGGCACATGATAATCGGCACAAGCGCACCGGTCGCGTGTGCTTCCGGCAGTCGGGAATGTTGGGAAGCATTTGCCTCGGAGCGCGCTGCCCTCGCTCGTTATGTGGACCTTGGTGGTAGCTCTGATATTCACGGCGACCTTGATTTTGCGCAAATAATAGATCGTGCTTTGAATGGGGAAGCGGTGGCAAGAGCCGCGCTCCTTGAGACAGCACATTTCCTCGGTATCGGGATCTCGAACTTGATCAAAGGGCTCAGTCCCGAAGCAGTAATTGTCGGCGGCGAGATTGCACGCGCATGGCCGATAATTGCTGAAGAGCTTAAGAAGGCCGTCGAGGAAAATAGCATCTGCCGTGGGTTGCCATCCGCGAGCATTATCGCTTCAACCCTTGGAGCTAATCCGCGGCTCATGGGTGCAATAAGCCTGGTTCTCGCGAGTAAGTTCGCCTCGATGAGTCCTGCTTAAAAGAAGCCTGTCGGCGCAAGAATGCCGTTAGCTCAGTTTGCGACCTTCGGAAGAGCCTGCGAAGGTTGCTCCGGCGTTTAGCTTTCCGCGGACTCCTCGAATTGGATCTTTTGCCCCGGAGAGGCGGTCTATATCGCTGGTTATAGAAAATTCCTTGACAAGAATTGACTCTAGTGATACTTTTGCCGGGTCTTACAACAAAGGCAATGCCTGGATTATCCGCTCTTATAAAGATTTGGGGAAGGACGATGAGCACTTGCTCGTCGCTCCGTCTATGGATGGGCAGTAAGCTTAACTAGCTTGATGTCCAAAGCTTCATCTTAGTCGAGTCGCATTCAGCTTGTTTTGAGAGGCCCGGTGAGAGATGGGGTGCCTTTACGACCAAACAGATTCTGTCGGTTCTTAAGGGTTGAGGAGTTTGTTCTCCGCGACCTGTCAGTTGTTTCTTTATCTCCAATTTTCCGCTCAGTTCTTGGAGGAAACATATGAGGACACCCAAACGAAGAGGTTTCAGGCCAATGTCCCTGGTCGGCGCTTGGAAATCTTGCCTCCGGGCGGCCTTGCCTGGCGGCAGGAGTGCTATTTTCTTACGCCCGCTGCTGAGCGTAGCCTTGGTGTTTGCGGCCGCGATTGCGACCGTTGCTCAGAGCACAGGTAACGCGACGCTGCGCGGCACTGTAAAAGACCCGCAAGGAGCTGTGGTAGGTAAAGCTCCGGTTACTCTAATCAACGAGGCGACTAGAGGCGAGCGTAAGACAACGAGTAATGATGAGGGGTTGTATCAATTCAGCTCGCTAACTCCAGGCACGTATACTATCAAGGTAGAAAGCACTGGGTTTAAGACTGCCGAGCAGACCGGCATAGTGATGGCGCCCGCTGATACGCGCGGAGTCGACGTGACGCTTCAAGTCGGCGCGGCCACTGAAGTGGTAACGGTGCAGGCGTCAGTCGAGCTTATCCAAAAGGAGACCGGCGCAAAAGAGAACACCATCACCGCAAAGCAGATCGACAACCTCTCGATCATTGGCCGCAGCGCGCTGGAACTGTTGCGCATCCTGCCGGGCGTGGTCGCGCCCAACCCGGACGAGGCCGGCCAGCAAGCCGTGGGCTTCAACAGCGGCTCGAACAACAGCGCGCAGTACAACGTCAACGGCCTGCGCGGCGAGGAGAACAACGTCAGCATCGACGGTGCGCGCGTCATCGACATCGGCTCCAACAACGGCACGATCATCACCGCCAACGTCGATATGGTGCAGGAAGTCAAAGTGCAGACCAGCAACTATGCTGCGGAACACGGTGCGAGCGGCGTGCAGATTATAGCCACCACCAAGGGCGGCGGCCGCGACTTTCATGGTACTGTCTATTCCTACTTCCGCGACGCGGCGTTGAACGCCAACGACCGCTCCAACTCGATCAACGGTGTCGCCAAGCCGGAAGAGAAATACCGCTATCCGGGAGGCAACATCGGCGGCCCGGTCCTCCTGCCTTGGCTGGAGTTTAACCGCAACCGTGACAAGCTGTTCTTCTTCTATGGCTTGGAGATTCAACGGCAGCAGGTCGATCCCGGCTCGCGCTTCGACGTCGTTCCCACCGCTGATATGCGCAAGGGCATCTTCCCGGGCGGACTCGATGTGCGCAACCGCATCGACCCGATCGGGCAGGCGCTGATCAATCTTTATCCGCTGCCCAACTTCACTTGCACAACTCCAGGCTGTCGCAACAACTACGTCGCCACGGGCTTGCAGCCGATCAACCGCAACCAGCAGAATCTCCGCATCGACTACAGCGTCTCGAACAATACAAAGCTTTACGTGCGCTGGGCGCGCGAGTTCGAGAACAACGATTACTCGCGCGGTCTCTGGTGGAACCCGTCGGCCTACGAGCTGCCTTCGCACGTCTTGGGAACCAACTTGGGTCGCTCGATCACAGCAAACCTGACGAGCGTCATCAACCCCACGATGACTAATGAGGTGGTCTTCGCCTTGAGCAAGCTGAAGCTTGACAACGACTACGCCGACCCGAACAAGGTTTCGCTTCAGGCGCTCGGTATTACGGGGTACAAGACGCCGTTTGGCCAGGTGAGCAAGTATGCCCCTGTCGCGCTGATCACCAGCTGGTCAGGAGCGACCTCGGGTGACTTCTGGGAGCCGGGCGGTCTGCCGCTGTTTGCGCACAACTCCAGCCTATCGTTCGTTGATAACTTGTCGAAGATTAAAGGCACGCATACGTTGAAGTTCGGCGGCCTCGTCGAGCGCGGCAACAAGATTCAGAACTTCAACGGCAACCAAGAAGGGCTGTTCGCCTATGCCCCGTGGGGTAATGGTTCGACCGGCAATGTTTTTGCTGACATCCTGGTTGGCAAACCGGCGCAGGCGCAGTTCTCGTCAGCGGTGCCGACTGGTAACTTCCGCTTCTGGAACTATGAGTTCTATGGTCAGGATGGCTGGAAGATTCGGCCGAACTTCACTCTCGAATACGGCCTGCGGGTCGCCTGGTACCCAACCAACAAGGAGCTTACTGGATTGGGTGTCCGCTTCGACCCGAAGTCCTATGTCCAGGGCCAGGGCGTGCTGATCGGCGGCGACCCAAACAAGCCCAACGGTATTCTCACCGCGAAGAGTGGCGCGATTCCCAAGGGCGTCACCGACAGTCCCGGGGCGCAATTCGCACCGCGCTTGAACTTCGCCTGGGATATCGGCGGCAAAGGTGACACAGTCATTCGCGGCGGCGCGGGGTTGTTCTACAATCGCGTGCAGGGCAACTATCAGTATTATTCACTACAGCAGCCGCCGAACTCTTACTCGGCGACTTTTGATGCCTATGCGTTCAATCTGGGCTACGGCGCGCTATCGGCGATCAACCCGTTCGCTCAGGTCGGCTCCATCGGCATTCAGTCGGCGGACCCCAACTCGATAAACATTCCGCGCATCGCCAACATGAGCCTGTCGGTGGCGCGGCGGTTGCCGGGAGCGAATGTTCTCGAAGTCAGCTACGTCGGCACGCAAGGCCGGCATCTGCCGTTGCAGATCAACATAGATTTCGTTCCCGTCGGCAAGCTGTTGAGCGGCAGGGTCGGCAATGCTGACCTCTCAATTCCGGTGCAGCGAGTCGCGGCCGCCGGCCAGGCGAGCGTGATGGCGCAGTTCCGGCCATTCCCAGCCTACAGCAGCATCACCTTCAGGGATTTCACCGGCACATCGTCGTACCACTCGCTCCAGGCGACCCTGAGCCACCAGACCAGCAGTCGGCTTCAGTACTTTGCCACGTACACATACTCGAAAGCCCTGGGCACAACCCAGATCAACGAGAACGATGGCAATGGTACTGACCCGATTGACACACGCAACCGCAATTGGGGCGTCCTGCCCTACGACCGGACGCACGTGTTCAACCTGACTTACAACTACCTCGTCCCGGATGCGGCGCGCGGTAAGTTCAGGAACTGGTTCACCAAGGCCGCGCTTAATGGATGGCAGATGTCGGGCATCACGCAGTTCGCGAGCGGCATCCCGATCAAGTTGAAGTTCAGTGGCGACCTGTCGGGCGGCGGCCTCGCGGCAGCCTGGGTTGGCTCGGATGCATTCGCCAATTCGGCTATCTCCTCGGGCGCCATCCCGCCGGTCTTCCTGCGCAACCCGCAGACAAGCGGCGGCATTAGCCTCGGCTCGAAATTCATGGACCTTGGCGCCATCCAGAACCCAACGTTCCCGAACGTCGGCCCGTATATCTCGCCGTTCTACCTCCGTGCGCCGCATCGTTGGAATCACGATATGTCGTTCTTCAAGAACTTCAATATCACCGAGCGCCAGAAGATCCAATTCCGCGCCGGGTTCTTCAACATCTTCAACCAGGCGTTCCCGCGCTACATTCAGGGGGACTTCTCCAATAGCGATGTCAACGTCCGGCTGAACACGGTCTGTAATGTCAAACGGGACAATGTTCCCAACGGGACAGGTGGCACGTCAAACGGCGTCTGCGATCCGACCGGCGGCTTCAGCTTCGATCAAGACACGATCAACAACTTCGGTAAGGTGGTCAACAAACACGGCCACCGCATCATCGAGCTCGCGCTGAAGTACTACTTCTAAGGCGCGGCACCTGACCTACCAAACAGGTGGTGTGGGAAACCTTGCGCTTCCCACACCAACTTTTTATCGGTCTGCAAAAATTCGCTAGGCCGCCTTGGCTCCTGTGCGGCGGCGACCTTTCTCTTGCCTGATTGTATAATTCCGCCGCCGGGTTAGAATTGAGACCACGGAAGGAGAGAGCATCGTGAAGCGGGGGTCGCAGACCTGTCAACCGCGAAAGGAGGAGGCCGCAGGTGAACACGCGACGACATTGGCTAGGAGTACTGCTGATCCTGGTTGCTCTGACGGCGAGCTCCGCCGCTCAGGAGGGGCCGGTCAACACCGGCAACTTGCCGTACAGAGACCCGGGCAGCGCCTCGATCAGCGGGCGCGTGATGCTGCCTTCGGGCTTGACTAGCGGCGCGCACGTCAAGGTCATCCTGAGCAACACGCAGTCGCCGCTGACGACGCTCTACGCGGACAAGAACGGCGAATTCCACCTCGACAACTTGCAAGCTGGAGCTTACTACGTGCAGGTCGTCGCTGATGAGTCGGTTTATGAGCCGCTGTTGCAAAGCGTGAGACTCAAACCCGGCGAGCCTGCTTACCTGGTGCTGTCTCTGAAAGAGAAGACCGGCCCCACAGGCAAAGCCTCGCGCGGCAGTGTCTTGTCAATCGTCGAAGACAAGCGCGCGGTGCCGGCCTCGGCGCGCAAAGCCTACGAGCAGGCTCACAAATTGATCGACAAAGGCGACGCCGACGGCGCGATCATTCAGCTCAACAAAGCCATCGCCATCTATCCCGATTACGTGACGGCACGTAACAGTCTCGGCGTGCAGTACCTCAAGCGCCGTCGATGGACGGAAGCCTCCGAGCAGTTCGGGGCCATCCTCGAAAAGAACCCGAAGTATTTCGACGCGCACTTGAATCTCGGCATCGTTCTCTATGAACAGAAGCGGTTCAACGAGGCTGCCGAGCAGTTGACACAGGCGGTCTCGCTCGACAGCTCGAGTGCCGCGGCGCATCTGTTCTGGGGCATTGCGGCGCTTGAGATGAACGACCTGATCGTTGCCGAAAGGGAGTTGGTTAAAGCCTCGCTGCTCGGCGGCGAGCGCTATTCAAACGCGCATTATTATTTCGCCCACGTCTACTTGAAGACCGGGCATCGCGAAGAGGCGGCGCGCGAGTTCGCCTTGTACTTGAGGACCGCGCCGCCCGGCGACATGGCGACGCAGGCGCGCGCCCTGCTCGAACAACTCACTCGGATAAATTAGCTGCCGGACTATGGCGCGACCGTGAAGGCTGTGCGGCGCGTCGCGCTCGTCGTGCCATCGCTCACGGTGAGCTTTAATTCATAACCGCCCGGCTGAAAGCTATCGAGCGGGATAGTGCTGGCAAACTGGATCAGCCCTGTCGCGTCGGGCGGCGGAAGCTGCGCCTGGATGTTGGCCAGAAGCTGCCCGCTCTTGAGCACTTCAATCGCCAGCTTCGGCGCGGCCTTCACGCCCTGCGCCACATAGACATCGAAAAAGAAAGGCAACTGCTTCATCGCTCCCTTGCCGATTGGCCCGCCGAGATTCGGGTAGATCAGCAGCTCGCCATAATGAAACGGGTTGGGCTGCTTCTGCTCCTGGGGCGAGAGGCGGTCGGCGCGTTTCAGAATCACCACGCTGCTCAAGCGCAGCTTCGCATCCGACGAAGGCAGCACCTCGAACGACTCCCTGCGCACGCTCGTCTTGCTGCTCGGTGCGTCGTAGGCGGCCGTCTCAATCGCGTATTGGCCCGGCAGCAATCGCTCTTCCTTATAAAACAGAATGTCGCCGCGCTTCGCTTCTTCCATTTGCGCAATCGGCCCGCCAAGCGTGTAATGACGACTCAACTTGGCGACGACTTGCTGAGCCTCGTTGCGAATAAGAGCAACGATTGTGTAGTCACTGGTGAAGCTTTTCTTATCGGCGCTCGGCGTATAGGTGAAGGCGCTGGCCGGGACTTCGGCAAACACCGCCGTCAACCCCGCGCGCTGCGTCTCAGGAAAGTTGAACGCTTGAGCGCGCAACGGGAAGCCGTTGGCTTGTGGCGTCCGGTACATCGCGGCGATGGCTGGAGCTTCGTATTCAAGCACCGGCGACTGCCCGGTCGGCGGCAGAGCGAGATAGCCTTTGCGAGTCTGCACATCAAGGCCGCTGCGCACCAGCTTGACGGTAATCTGCCGGAAACGGCCATCAAGGTTGGTGTTCTTCGGCACGTAGCTCAATTCATAATGAGAACGCAGGTCTTCATCGATGCGGCGCAAGCCGGCAGCCAGGTCGTTGGTATCGGCGATCATAAAGCCGCCGGTACTCGCGGCGAGCTCGCCAAGCCCGCTCTGCGGGTTGAGCCTGAGCAGGTCTTCGTTGCGCTCCAACGACATCGTCATCGGCCGGCCCGAACGGTCTGAGAGCCCGCTAGCCTGTTGGCGGGCGCGCGCCTCGGACATTGCCCTCAGTTCGCGCGCCGCTTCAGCGTTGCCACTCTCCGTCCGCAGCCCGCCCGCCTCGACCGTGTAGACACTCACGTTGGCGCGCGTCGCCGCATTGATGACCGCAGAGAAACGGATCTTGACATCGGGCGGCAAGGCGAGACCTTCAGAGAAGAGCACGATGGCTTTACGGCCCGGCACGCCCTGCATCGAATTGATGATCGCCAGCAAGCTGTTGATCTGCGCTTGTCCCTGTTGCGTGCGTTCCAGCGTCTCGAAGGTTTGCAAGGCCCGCGTCTGCATATTCAGCAGCGCCGCGTCGGCCGCATTGGCGCCGACGGCCGCGCCCGATGAACTGCTGTTGGTTCCCTGCCCGCCGGTGATGCTGCCCGCGGCGGTGGCTTGCCCTTGCTCGGCGGATGCCTGACGCTCTTCAAGCGGGCGGCGTTCCGAGGAGCGCGAATCAATGCCGGAGACCGCCATCGTCGTCGCGCGATCAATAGCCTGCTTGAGGGTCTGCGGATCGTTGGTGTACTGCTGCACGATGCGCAAGCCTTGATCGATCACACAGACGGCCACTTGATCGTCGGGTTGCAGGCTTTCATCGATGAAGCTCAATCCGGCTTTCTGCGCTAGATTGCGACCGTTCGGCGACAGGTGATCGAAGGCCATCGCAACCAGACTGATATTTGAGAATGGCTCGCGCGGGCCAGTGGGCGGAGTTGGGGGCGCGTTCACCGCAGGCTTCGGCCCGGCCTTCGGTTCGGCCGCGCCCTCGCGCGAGACTAGGCGGAACGAGATCACGTCCTGGCGCACGTTGTCCTCGTACACCTCAAAGTCGTTCGGCTTCAAGTCCTTGACCGCGTGTCCCTTCTTATCGCGCACGACGACGTCGAGTGCGACTTCGTTAGCGCGCAGCACAACCTTCTCTTCTTTGTTTTGCTTATCCTGTGGCGCCCGCGCGCGCAGTCGCACTGGCGATACGACGCAGAAGGAGATTGCAGCCACGAGCAGCAGAGTGATGCGAGACTTCATCGCGAATACCTCACCGATTTTAATGCACTGGAAACAGATCGCTATCAGTTGCAGCGTCGCTCGAATTGACCTGATTATTTTAATTCAGCCTCCGATGGATGTCACGGAGCTTGCTCGCACTCGTTCAAGCGCGATAATATTTTTGCGCCTTCAGCGAATAGTCAACGCAGGTCTCGCACTATGAGCAAGCTGACAATCACGGCGATTGTCTTCGTCAGCGCAGTGTTGTGGTGTACCGTGCCGCCCGGCGCCGCGCAGTCGAGCGAGCCCGAACGCATCTATGCGCGCGCCGTCGAGTTGCATCAAGCCGGCGACATCGAAGGCGCGATTCGCGAATACCGCGCCTTTCTGCTGTTGTACCCGAAAGTCATCGAAGCACGCTCGAATCTGGGCGCGGCGTACGCGCGGCTGGGGCGCTACGAAGAAGCCATTGAACAATACAAGGAGGCCCTGGCGGTCGACTCCAGCAACACGCCGGTGCGTTTCAATCTCGCGCTGGCTTACTATAAAGCGACGCTTTATGAAGAAGCCGCCGCCGAGTTCGCTAAAGTCCGCGCCGCTGATCCTGCAAACAAAAACGCCTTGCTGCTGCTTGCCGATTGCCATCTACAACTGGGCGAGAGCAAAACGGTCATCGAGTTGCTCTCTCCCGTATCCGCTGCGGAGCCGAGTGATCTGACCATCGCCTACATTCTCGGCACGGCTTACATCGAGGAGAAGCAAACCGACAAAGGCCAGGTGTTGATCGACCGCATCCTGCGCAATGGCGATTCTGCCGAGGCCCGCTTGCTGATGGGTTCTGCGCAGTTGATGATTCACGATTATCCGGGAGCGGTGAAAGAATTCGAGCGCGCGATCGCGCTCAATCCCAAATTGCCCACCGCGCATTCGCTTTACGGGCAAACCTTGCTGGGCGCCGGCAATCGCGACGCGGCGATGAAAGCTTTTCAATCGGAGCTTGAGATCAATCCCTACGATTTTCGCGCCAACCTCTACGTCGGCATGCTGTTGAACGAGGATCAGAAGTATGAGCAGGCGCTCACGTACATGCAGAAAGCTCTGGCGCTTCGACCGCGCGAGCTGAACGTCAGCTATTACATCGCCACCATCGACATAGCGCTCGGCAAGATGGCAGACGCGCAGGGTTTGCTCGAACAGATCGTCAAGCAAGCGCCCGATTTCGTCGAAGCGCATGTGAAGTTGGCCACAGTGTATTATCGGCTCAAGCGCAAGGAAGACGGCGACCGCGAGCGCGCCATCATCCTCAAGCTGAACGCCGAGCGGCAAGAGAAAGCGCCGGGCGCGAAAGAAGGTTTGGGGCCGGCTTATCGCGGCGAGCAGCCTGACGCTCAGCCGGTCAAAAAACCTGAGGCCAGGCCGCAGCAGTAAAGTTCTCAGCATGACAGCAACCACCGCACACTTTATTGTGATCTTCATTGCTGTGTTCAGCCTGACGCTTGCCGCGCCGGCGCAGCAGCGGCGAACCGCACAAAGGAAGCAGCCCGCGTCCGAGTCCGGACTGAACCCGCAACAGCAGGCCGCCTTCAATAAACTATCTCAGCAGGCCGACGCCGCGCGCGAAGGCGGTCGCCTCGACGAGGCCATCCAACTCTACATTCAGGCGCTGCAACTGAACCCTAAGTGGAAGGACGGCTGGTGGTATGTCGGCTCAATCTTCTACGACCGCGATAGTTACAGTGATGCGCGCGAAGCCCTCCGCAATGTCTTGGGCCTCGACGACAAGAACGGATCGGCCTGGGCGCTCCTAGGGCTTTGCGAATTCGGGTTGCGTAATTACGATCAGGCGCTCTCCGACATTCAGTACGCGCGCACGCTCGGGAACATGAGTCCGAGCAAAGAGTTCGTCAACGTTGCTCGCTATCACGCCGGTATCCTGATGACGCGCGCCGGTCAGTTCGAGTTAGGCTATGAAGCTCTGCGCGATTTCGCGCGAGAAGGGAATGAGAGTCCGAGCGTCATTGAGGCGTTGGGGCTGAACATTCTGCGCATGCCGTTCCTGCCCGCCGAAGCGCCGCCCGACCGCCGCGAGTTGATCTTGATGGCGGGCCGCGCCGCGTTTTATCAGGCCGCGCGTCGCGTGCAGGAGGCCGAGCGCGCCTTCAAGGAATTGCTGAGTCGTTACCCCGGCGTTCCGAACGTGCATTATGCATATGGCGTCTACCTGTTGATCGATTCGCCGGACGCGGCGCTTGACGAGTTCCGCCGCGAGCTGCAGATTTCGCCGGACAACGTGCCGGCGCTGTTGCAGATCGGCTTCGAGTACATCAAGCGGAACGATTTTGAGAACGCCAGGCCATACGCTCAGAAGGCTGTCGATGCAGCGCCGAATCTGTTTGCCACGCACAACGCGCTTGGCCGCGTGCTGCTTGAATTGGGCAAGGTCGGCGAGGCGATCAAGGAACTAGAGATCGGCGTGAAGCAAGCGCCCGACAGCCCCGAAATGCGCTTTGCGTTGGCCCACGCCTACGCCCGCGCCGGGCGCAAAGAGGACGCCGCCCGCGAGCGCGCGAAGTTCTTGGAATTGGACAAACAGAAGCGCACCGAGCGCAGCGGCCCGCAGTCGGTCGGCGGCATCGAAGCCAAGCCTGCGGACAAGAATCCGCCGCGATAATCAGACTTGAACGGATTGCTCGATCAGATTTCGTATGAGTAATGAAACTCGCTATCATCGCACAGGCTCGCGCAATCTCTTGCTTGTATTACTCTTGCTATTCTTGCTGGCGAGCCTTTGCGTTTCGCGGCTTGGGGCGGTCATCCGTGTCGCAGCGCAAAACGGCGGGGCGGCACCGACTTTCGAGGAGATTCCGCCCTCAGCGAGCGGCATCACCTGGGTTCACGATAACGCGATGTCTGAACAGCGTTACCTGCCTGAAACGCTCGGGCCGGGCGGCGCCTTCCTCGATTACGACAACGACGGTTGGATGGACATCTATTTGGTCAATTACGGCGCGTGCGATTTCTTCAAGCCAACAAAGCCCATCCGCAACGCGCTCTATCACAACAACCGCGACGGCACGTTCACCGACGTGACCGAAAAAGCCGGTGTGCCGGGCGGCACGTTCGGCATGGGCGTCGCGGTCGGCGATTACGATAACGACGGCTGGCCCGATATGATCGTCACCGCCTACGGCAAATGTACGCTTTATCATAATAATCGCAACGGGACGTTTTCGGACGTGACCGACAAAGCGGGCGTCGCAGCGCCCGGCTGGACGACCAGCGCCGTCTGGTTCGATTACGACAACGACGGGCGGCTCGACCTCTTCCTGTGCAGCTTCGTCCAGTACGGTCTGAACAAGCACATCTTCTGCGGCGACAATAAAATCGGTCGCCACTACTACTGCATCCCGCGCGTGTTCAACCCTTCATCGAGCCTGCTCTTTCACAACAACGGCGACGGCACGTTCACTGAAACCGGAAAAGGGACAGACATCGAACGCGCGCTCGGCAAGGCGCTGGGCGTCGTCGCCACCGACATCAACAACGACGGCTTGATGGACCTGTTCGTTGCCAGCGACACCGTCCAGAATTTCCTGTTCGTAAACAGAGGCAACGGCAAGTGGGAAGAGATAGGACTTGCCTCAGAGGTCGGGTTCAGCGCGAACGGGCAACCACGCTCAGGCATGGGAGTTGACGCCGCAGACTTTGATGGCGATGGCTGGCAGGACCTGTTTGTTGCAAACGTAGACCAGGAGATGTTTTCGCTCTACAAGAACAATAAGGATGAAACCTTCACCGACGTGGCGCGCCCAAACGGAGTAGCAGAGGCCACGCGTCTTCTGAGCGGGTGGGGCCTCAAGTTCTTCGACTACGACAACGATGGGAAGATTGATCTCTTTCTCGCCAATGGCCACCCGGATGACATGATCGAGCAGTATTCGGGTCACGTTAAATATTCCGAGCCGCTGCTCTTGTTTCATAACGAAGGCGACCATCTTGTGAACGTCAGCGATAAATCCGGCCCTGTCTTCAAGAAGGACTTTCCCGCGCGCGGGCTTGCAGTCGGTGATTACAATAACGATGGCCGACTCGATCTCCTAGTGGTGAACAACGGCAAGGCGCCCGTGCTTTTGCGCAACAACGCGGGCAAGGATAATCACTGGGTCGGATTGAAGCTGCAAGGGACGAAATGCAACCGCGACGCCATAGGCGCGCGAATAAGTTGGTCGGCGGGCAGCGCGACGAGATCGAGACTGAAGACGAGCGGCGGCAGCTATCTCTCTGCGCATGACGTGCGCGAGGTGTTGGGACTCGGCAAGGCGACAAAACTCGATTGGCTTGAAATCAAATGGCCCGCGCCGAGCGGCAAGGTCGAGCGATTCACTGACGTGCCAGTCGACAAGTACACCACCATTGTCGAAGGCAGAGGCATAGCCGCAAACTGATATGAGAAGTCGCAGCTTCATCGCTTCCGCGCTCGTAATCTTTATTCAATGCTCGAGCTTCATCATAGCGCAAAGCCGAAAAGATGCGCGCAACACTGAATACCTTGAGTGGCGAACCAATACAGAGAAGCGGACGATCAACCTTGACGATCTGGAAAGCCCGGCTGTAACTAAAGACGCTATTCCCGCCATTGACCGCCCGCGTTTTGTCGCCGCGGGCGACGCGCGCAAATGGCTATCGGAAAACGAGCCTGTTATCGCGCTTCAAGTCAAAGGCGTGAGGCGCGCTTACCCGATGGAAATACTCGTCTGGCACGAAGTGGTCAACGACCAAATCGGCGGAGTTCCCGTCGCAGTGACTTTCTGCTCGGTCTGCCACAGCGCCATAGTATTTGACCGCAGGCTTGATCGCCGCATTCTGTCGTTCGGTGTCAGCGGGTTCGTTTACGGCGCGAACATGATCTTGTACGACCGCGAGACCGAATCGTGGTGGCAGCAATTCACGGGCGAGGCAGTAGTCGGGGATTTGACCGGGAAAGAGTTGAGCCGCTTGCCTGCCCAGATCATCAGCTTCGCAGAGTTCGCCTCTGCATATCCGAATGGCGAAGTGCTGTCGCGTCAAACCGGATACATGCGCGAATATGGACGCAACCCGCATCTGAAATACGACAAGCTCAACGGCTATCCGAGCCACTTTCGCGGCCCTGCCGATAAGCGTCTGGTCCCGATGGAAAGAGTCATCGGCGTGGAGATCGCGGGCTTCACCAAAGCATACCCTTACCATTTAAGCCGCGCGCGTCACGTAATCCACGACCGCGTTGGCGCGCAGGAGATCGTCGTCTTCCATGCAGACGGCACGCTATCGGCCCTTGATGAAGAAGACATGAAGCGATCGCGGGATGTCGGATCGACCGGCGTGTTCGACCCGACGATTGATGGCCGCCGCCTTCTGTTCCGCTACGAGAATGGCCGGTTCATAGATCAAGAGACCGGGAGCCGCTGGAATATCTTAGGAAAGGCCGTGAGCGGCCCGCTTCAAGGCAGAAGCCTCAAGCGCATTGCGCACGGAGACTACTTCGCGTTTGCGTGGTTGGCTTTCAAACCTGCGACCGAGATTTTCGAACAGTAGCAAAGATAGCTTTTCAAACTGAATTCAGTTTGGGTACGGCTCGCCCGGCCTGACTACGCGAATATGATGATCTGTGAATTTGAAATGAGAGCCGGGAAGCTCGTATTTAGGCATGTGGCACGACGCGCAGTTCTTCTTGCCAACCGGGCACGCGACCGCCGCGTGCGCTCTTGATCGCGTCAGTGCAGCAGGAGCCGCTTTTGTTGTCGAACTATGACATGCAGTGCACTTTGAATCGTAGAAAGCCTCGTCGCTTTTTCTGGTTTCGTGCGGGTCGTGACAGGCTATGCAACTGATTCGCTTGTCTTCCGAGTCGTAGCATTTGCTGTTGGTCAATCGATAAGGTTGAAAGCGGACGTTGAGCACGCCGCGAATTCTCATTAGCGCAACCTGCTCCCAGGAGCGATGACAACTGCCGCAAAAGTTTGCCAGGTCTTCGGTGCTCAGTCGCTTCGGATTGAAGATCTCTTTCTGCTTGAAGTCGCCCACGCGCATCGCGGCGACGTGCTTTTCTCCGGGGCCGTGACAAGCCTCGCACGACACGCCTTCCATCAGGTGGTCGAGTTGCAGCCCCGAGCCGCTCACCGCGTTTGTGCTGTGGCAGCCGAAACAATTGCGGGTCTCTTCGGCGCCCATCTCGCGTCCCATCGCCGCTTCAATCGTCGCGGGCGGAGACGGAGCGTGACCCATTGTGAAATCAAGCCTACGAATGTCGTTGTAAAAGCTCAAGCGGCTTTCATAAAACTTCCCGTTGTGATGAAGCAGGTAAGTCTGTCCCGCTTCGCCCTGGCCGAAGCAGTATAGTATCGGAGTTGAAAGCTTGTTGACTCCATCGGTCACTGTGTAGATGCTGCGGTTGCCTTCGCGTGTGATTCGATAAGTGTATTGTCCATTATGAAACGTGAGAATAGGATTCGAGCGCAGTATCTGACAGTTCTCGGGCGAGGCCAGCGCAGTGCCCATAGGTGTAGCCTGCTGGCTTGCGACTTTCGAGCGATGGCATTCAGCGCAGGCCTTTGAGCCGACGAACCGGGCGTCTGTTGTTTGGTTCGGTCGCCATTCGGTCGAAGGCTTCGCCTGGCTGGCAACGTGAGTTTGAGCGGATGCGGCGCCAATCGCGACAACAAAAAACAGAGCAACCGTGGTTTGCAGATTCTTCTTGTCTGCGCAGTTCATCGTCAAACTCTCAGAAAGTACGTCAGCGTCGTCGAAAGCAGGAATCGTTTCAAACCAGGCGTATCGCCCAACGCAGCGCGCCCATCAGGTGCTGCTGGAACCTCTCATCCTGCCAGACCTCTGGCCGGTGGCCGAGCGCAGTATAGAATACGCCGTCTCGCCTGGAAAGTCATTCGGCGCGGTAGTGACCGACATAAACAACGACGGACTGATGGACTTGTTTGTGGCAAACGACACGGTCGCCAACTTCCTCTTCCTCAATAAAGGCAAAGGTAAGTTCGAGGAGATCGGTCTCCCGTCTGGAGTTGCATAGCGATTCTGGGAGTCCGCGTTCCGGAATGAGCGTGGACGCTGCTGACTATGACGGTGATGGTTTCCAGGACCTGTTCGTAGCCAACATAGACCAGGAGCTCTTTAGCCTCTACCAGAATCAAAAGGATCTGACATTTATCGACAAACCGGGTGAGATTGGACAGGCCACACGTTTACTCAGTGGATGGGGTTTGAAATTCTTCGACTATGACAATGATGGCGACCCGGACCTGATCCTGTGCAACGGACACCCTGACGGCATGGTTGAAATTCAATCGCTCAGAGTGAAATACAAAGAACCTCTGTTGATGTTCGAGAACGTTGACGGAAAGTTTAGAAATGTGAGCGCGATTTCCGGCGCGGTCTTTGGCAAAGATTTTTCGGCGCGCGGCCTCGCTGTAGGTGATTACGACAACGATGGTGATCTCGACATTCTTATTATCAACAATGGCGAAGCGCCGGTCCTTCTTAGAAACGAAGGCGGGAACCGTAATAACTGGCTCGGGTTGAGCCTTGTGGCTGTACGGAGCAATCCGGGTGCGGTCGGCGCGGTCATCACCTGGGAGGCTGGCGGCGTCAAGCGGAAGCGACTGAAGACTAGCGGCGGCAGCTATCTCGTCTCACATGACCCACGTGAAATCTTAGGAGTGGGAAAGGCGACAAAGATTGACAGCGTCGAGATTAAATGGCCCAGCGGCCGCGTGGATAAGCTCACTAATCTGCCGCTTAATAAATATATCAAGGTTGTTGAGGGCGGAGGAACCTGAAACTGAACATTCTCAAAAAGGTCTCTAGCAGATCATCGGTCGCAAAGGATCGGAGTGTCAAAGGATCCGGGTTGACTGCTCCTCAGCGCTTGCTTGAAAGTATCTCAATGTAGTCGATGGGTGCACCCTCGCCACCGTTTGGAACGCCCTCAATGCGAATCTCGTCTCGAGGATAGAGCGCCAAGTTTCTGATGCGGCGGCGAGTGGAAGAGTGCGCATCCATCTTACTCGTGGGCAGTACATCGTCTGCGACCCACTCAGCAACAAGTTTGCTCGCGATGAACAGCTTGAAATGCGATGCTCCGTTGTTAAGATCGAAGTACTGAATGCCGACGTCGTACCGACCGGGCTTTCCCACATAGCGGAAGCTTGCCGAGCACTGCTGCCTGCTGCTGAGACATTTGATAGCCTTGCTGCCGGAGGCTGCCTCCCAGGGCCGAACCTCTTCTATCTGATAACCGTCTAATTTCATTGCCTCGGCTTCCATTCGGCCGGGAAAGTTGCCGGCTCGGTTTTTCACATCTGGTATGCCCGACGTCCGCAGGAACCAGTTACAGACAGCGTCCCGCCATACCTGCGCGTGTCCTGCCTGGTACTCCAGGCGATTCAGCACCTCCTGATAGCGTTGCATATCAACCCGGCCTTTGAGCAGTTCCCACTGCGCTACAAATTGATTTGCTTCCTCGGCCCCCTCGTAATGAGTATCGTAGATATGCTGGATAATTGTTTTTCCTGAATGCAAGACGTGCGTATACGGCAAATGATGCATGAACAGCAGCAATTCGTCGGGGCAGGTTTCCACTGACTCGTACATCTTTGCCACAGGCTGGCGGTATTGCCCGGTAAAGCCGGTGCCGGTCGCCAGCGTGCGATCCATGCCGATGCCACTTTCGTCTGCACGGTGCCATTGGCCCCAACCGTTGCGCTCCGAAGATTCAACAGCCGGGCCGTAGTGAATATTGATGATGTCGGTCAACGTGCCGGCTCCGAGCGGCCCCGTATATTTTTCGTAGGTTGGCCACGAGCTGAGTTGCATTCGGGTGATGGTCTTAACCACCTGCGGGTCGTTGCTGAAGCTCAGGCGCGTCCACTCTTCAGCTATTTGCTGGCTTGTTAAATGTGGATTCCACGCCAGGCGTCCCAAGCCGTAGAGGTTCGCCATCGCGAGGTGACCGACCCAACTCTGATCGCGTCCAACATTACAGACCCCGACCAGGCCTCCAACCGGACGATTGAACGTTCTTCCCGCGACGAGATCTTTGACCGGCGTGCCGGCACCTTTCGCATGCATGTCGAAGTCGAGCACCTCTTTCCACATGGGCACGAGAAAACATAGATGTCGCTGTTGGCCGGTGTACTCCTGCGTGATCTGCAGTTCGATTACCTGGTTGGTCTTTTCCAGCGCCCCTAACAGCGGCGAGGCTGGCTCTCGCACCTGAAAGTCAATTGGGCCATGCTTGATCTGCAGGACGACGTTATCATCGAAACGGCCATCGAGCGGCTGTAAATTGTCGTAGGCGGCGCGCGCTCGATCGTTCTTTAAGTTGCGCCAGTCCATCTGATGATCGTAGACAAACCCGCGATAGAGTATGAGGCCGCCGTAAGGCTTCAGCGCGCGGCCAATCATATTCCCTGCGTCGGCGTGCGATCGCCCGTAGGCTGATGGGCCGAGTCGTCCTTCGGAGTCAGCCTTTAGGACAAAGCCGCCGAAGTCTGGAATCAAATAGTAGATTTCGTCGGCCTTCTTCTTCCACCATTCGGCCACGCGTTGGTCGAGCGGGTCGAACGTGACAAGTCCGCCGATCTTCTGTGGGCTGCTGAGGTCAATCGACACGAACAGTCTCACGCCCCAATTGCGGAAGACGTCAGCAACGCGTGCGAGCTGCGGTATAAATTCGGTGGTGATGACGCGCGGATTAGCGTTGACGTTATTGATCGAGCAGGCGTTGATTCCGATCGAGGCCATTAATCGGGCGTAATCGTGCACGCGGGAGAGGTCCGTGACTACGTTGTTCTTCTCGAAGAAAATCGACGGCCCGGCGTACCCACGTTCGATCGTGCCGTCGAGGTTGTCCCATTGATCGAGCATGCGCAATGGCGCATACGGCGCCTGCTGCTCATCAAGTTCGGTTACCGATTCACCAAGACCGATTTTCCGCAACAGCGCGAAAACGCCGTAAAGGACCCCTCGGTCGTTGGGCCCGGTAATGAGGATACTGTGGTGGCCCTTTAACATCACCCTCTTGAGCAAGTAACCGTCGTCGCCAAGGTTGCCGGCGAGGCGGAGCGTTGGCTCCACCGCTTTGACTGAGGCGAGCGTTCCAAGAATGATCGTGCTCTGGTTGGTTGGATCCACCTTGGCTCGCAATGTCCTGCCGAGCATGCCTCGGATGCCGAGTACCAGTTCCTGTTGCGCGGCTTGTATCAATGCTGAATCGCCCAGCGCTAAAACGCTGGCAGGCATTGCGGCATAACGCCTTCGGATGATGTCGTCCTCAATCCTGGCATACCGAAGCCAGGCGCCGTATCCAGTTTCCGCTGACACCGGAATCGCCAGCAAGAGCGTACTCAGGAACAGCCCCGATAAAAGACGTGTCATTAATGCTCTCCAATGGCCACCTCTATGATCGATGCGCACCTCAAGCAAACACGCAAGCGAGTAGATGCAAAGCAGCGGGGTCACTTTGAAAAGACCTTATATGTGATATTGGGCACTCACTATTGTTTACTTGGCGAGACCAAGAGATGATTAAGCCGATCGAGGTTTACTAATTGGCTGCGGCTGTCAGATTTTTGCAGTAGCACGCATACCTGTTTGACAATCTCTTCGCCGCGTTCATTATCAAATGACTTTAGAACTACTCCAAGTTGAAGCGGCTCTGCGATCGCCCCCACGCTCGCTTGCAATCGGCGCGGCAGGGTCAACTTTAGGAAGATAACGCCGCAACCGGTGATCGTCTCGGACTGCGTGTAAAGAGATTGAGTTTGTTTTAGATTTTCTGCCTGGCCAGCGCAGCCTCCTATGAATACAATGGCAAATCGAAAGTTCGAACATGGCAGAATGAGGTTCGGCTCCTCAAGCTTTTCTGTTGTAAGGATGGCGGAACGGTATCACAGCAGATAGCGCTGATCAAGTTAGGGAGAATGCATTGAACGGCCTTGTTGGCACAATATGCGCGGCGCTTATTTTCCTCCTGGCGTTCACTCCTCCTTCCCGCGCGCCGGTTACTCACATCTCCTCTATTGAGCCCCTGGCAACAGCGAGACTGACAAGGCTTCGCCGGGGAATCAACGCGAGTCACTGGTTTGCGCAGGTCTTTGACAAACAAGGCTACACTAAAGCCCACTTCGATACGCATACGACTGCCGAGGACATTGCGCTCATCAAGCGGATGGGGTTCGATCACATTCGCTTCGGAGTGGAGATTGCGCCGTTGTTCAACGCGGCGGCGCCAGATAACATACCCTCTCAATACCTCGGCTATGTGGACAACGCTATTGACATGATTCTGGCTCGCGGGCTGGCGGTCGTTGTAGATATTCATCCTTCCGATGAGTTCAAAAAGGATTTGGCGGATGATAAGCATGTCGAAGCATTTCGAAAGTTCTGGCTGGCATTCGCAACACATTTGTCTGCGCGTGACCCTGAGCGAGTGTTCCTGGAAGTAATCAACGAGCCGATGGTCGAAGATGGTTATCGATGGGCGGGCATCCAGGCCAAACTCATCTCAGCGATTCGCGAGGGAGCGCCGCGTCATACAATCATAGCGACGGCACACCGATGGTCCAGCCCCAACGAGTTTTTGTTCCTCGAACCAGTAGCCGATCCCAACGTGATCTACAATTTTCATTTCTACGAACCGCACCTGTTCACGCATCAAGGCGCTAACTGGGGTTGGGAACTCTGGCGATACTTGAAGTTGGTTCCGTATCCATCGAGCCCCGAAGCAGTAGCCGCCATCTTACCGGCGATCAGCAATCAGCAACTTCGCGCCGCTTTGGTCAAGTACGGCCAGGACCGATGGGAAGCGGGGCGAATTGACAGGGAGATTGCGGAGATTGCGACGTGGGCGAAAAAACACAACGTTTATGTCACATGCAATGAGTTTGGCGTTTACCGCAAGGTTGTATCGCCTGTCGCTCGTGCAGCCTGGATTCGAGATGTACGCACTGCGTTGGAGAAATATGGAATTGGATGGGCTATGTGGGATTATCAGGGAGGCTTCAACGTAGTGAACAGGGTAAGAGGGCGAGCTGTTCCCGACGCCGAGACGATAGCTGCCCTGGGTCTGAAGCCATAATGGCTCAATCAATTTAGGAGATCCGCACTCAGTTAAACCGGGAGAAAACTGATGCTTGTTAAACGGAGGCTGAATCTCGCGACGGTTGAGATCACTCTGCTTTGCCTGAGCCTGAGCTATGCGGCACAGGCTAGTCCGCCACGAAGCCATCCGGCGAGACTATCACGTGGCTTACTCGCGCAAAAGCAAAGCGATTTCGCTCTCAAAGATGGCGGCCGCGTAGTTTTTTATGGCGACAGCATAACCGAGCAACGCCTGTATACTACCTACGTTGAGCATTACGTGCTGACTCATTATCCTGAACGGCGCGTCACATTCATCAATACGGGATGGGGCGGCGATAAAGTTAGCAGCAATGATTGTAAGCCCTGCGGCGGAGTCGGCGGCCTTGCTCGTATCAAGCGCGACGTAATCGATCATCGGCCGACTGTGGTCACGCTCCTATTCGGCATGAACGACGGCCAGTACCGAGACTTCGATCCCGCTATATCGAAGGTCTACGAAGATGGACTTACCGCAATTATTCGAGAGTTGAAATCCAAGACAGCCGCCCGCATCTACGTTATGACGCCGACCGTTTACGACGGCACCCGCCACACTTCGTGGTCTCACACAGATCGGTATAACGACGTGTTGGATCGCTATAGCGAGGCCGTCAAGGCTATCGCACGGCGCGAAGGATTGCCTGTAATAGACCTGCACGCAGTTACAACCGAAGCACTGTTGGAAGCAAAGAAGGATGATCCGGCTTACACCTTTGCGCCCGACGGAGTGCATCCCCAGGAGGATGGGCAGTTACTTATGGCCACCGAGATATTGCGCGCCTGGGGAGCGCCGGCCGGCGGCTCACAGTTGAGTAAACAGGTGACTCTTGGTCAGGACAGAACGGCCAGTCTAAGTGTCATCGCTCCACTTCCATGGTCCGAACCTCTTCCGTCCGAAAAAATGCGCAGAGTAAAGCCGGCAGTCATGGAGATCGGACAGGTGATCTTACATCTTTCGGGGCTGCCTTCGGGCGACTACAGAATCGCAATTGATGGGAAAGATGTTGGCAGGTACACAAGCGAGGCGCTGAGCAACGGTATCCCGGTGAGCGTTCTGTCCGAAAAAGCGACTGACGAAACTCGCGCCCTGGCTGTTCTGGTGCGGAAGCGAGCCGACCTTTTCTTTTTGCGCTGGCGGCAGTTTGAGGCGGGGCTTGCGACGGACTACCCGAGCGCAACCACGGTCGTCTCATCGCTCGACTTGCTGATCGCGGAGATTCAAGAGCGGTCCCGAATGCTTGGCGCGTTCCATAAATACCAATTGGTTGTTTCTCGCACTTGATTGGAATTTGTGCGATTGTTCACATTCAACGAGATAGTTAAGCGGGATAGTGATGAACACAATAAGCAGACGAGAGGCTTTCTTCAAAATAGGTTTAGCATCTGTTGGTGCTTTCCTGTTCCAGAAGATAGGCGCAGTCGCCAGCGGAGCGCAGCGGGCCGTTAAGAATGGCCGCTTGAAACAATCAGTATCGTGGTGGCCTTACCAGAGGCATTTCAAGCTCACGGAGTTTTGTAAAGCAATTGGCGACATGGGATTGACTGCCATCGATCTTCTCGAGGAAAAGGACTGGGATACAGCGCGCAGAAACGGATTGGTTTGCTCGATGGGCTACCCTTCAGAAGGAGCGAAGATACCAGACGGGTTGAACAGCAAGGCTAACCATGAAGTGATCGTGCGGGGCATGGAGAAAACGATTCCCGCAGCTGAGAAAATGGGTGTGCCCAATCTGATAGCGTTTTTCGGCAACCGTCGAGGTATGAGCGACGCCGAAGCGATTGAGAACTGCGTGATCGGATTAAACAGAATCAGGAAGATCGCGGAAGATCACGGGGTAACCGTTTGCGTGGAGCTGCTAAACAGCAAAGTGGATCACAAAGACTATCAGGGGGATCACACCTCTTTCGGATTGCAAGTAATCAAAGCTGTTGGTTCGCCGCGCGTGAAACTACTTTATGACATTTATCATATGCAGGTCATGGAGGGAGACCTCATTCGAACCATCCGCGAGAATCAAGAGCACATAGCCCATTACCACACCGGCGGAGTGCCGGGCCGTCACGAGCTTGATGTGACACAGGAAGTGAATTGGGGAACTGTATGTAAAGCTATAGCGGATACGGGATTTAGAGGCTATGTAGCGCACGAGTTCGTGCCGACGCGCGACCCGCTTACGTCATTGCGCGAAGCAATTGCGTTATGTGATGTCTAGTCTGACGCATTGCGCTGACTCGGTTCAGAATCGACTGCGCCCACTTCGCCGCTGATGCGGTCTTTAAGCCCTCGGTGCTTTGTAGGAAACGTTATGGGAGATCAATAGTGAATACCGCCGGAACCGCCATGAGCTGGGCCTCAACTCTTTTGACCGTCCTGTTGACGGCCGGCCTTGCCGCAGTGCCGGCGACACCCGTCCCCGGAGAGAATGCAGAACCAATTAAGGCAGAATTGGTCATCCGCGCCGACCAGCCTAAGAGCACGATTAATCGAAACATCTATGGCCACTTTGCCGAGCACTTAGGGCGGTGCATCTACGATGGCATATGGGTCGGCGAAGAATCACAGATCCCCAACACTCGGGGAATTCGCAACGACGTCGTGGCGGCTTTGAAGAACCTGAATATTCCAGTTTTGCGCTGGCCGGGCGGCTGCTTCGCCGACGAATACCACTGGCGTGACGGCATCGGTCCGCGAGACAAGCGCCCCAAGCGAATCAACACAACCTGGGGCGGCGTCATTGAGACGAACGCATTTGGCACGCACGAGTTCATGGACTTGTGCGAGATGATTGGAGCCGACGCTTATATAGGCGGCAACGTCGGCAGCGGCACGCCACAGGAAATGATGGAGTGGGTCGAATACATGACCTCAGGTTCCCATTCCGCTTTGGCCGATCTGCGCCGACAGAACGGGCGCGACAAACCCTGGAAGCTTCCATACTTTGGCGTGGGCAACGAGAGCTGGGGCTGCGGCGGAAACATGCGCCCGGAGTACTATGCCGATGAATACCGCCGTTTTGCCAACTTCATTAAGAGCTACTCGGGGAACCGCATTCAGAAGATTGCGAGCGGCGCAAACGATGACGACTACAACTGGACCGAGGTACTAATGTCGAAAGCGGGCCCACAGTTCCAGGGCTTCTCGCTCCACTCCTACACAGTGCCGACTGGAAACTGGGAGCGCAAAGGCTCGGCCACTCGCTTCGGCGAGGATGAGTGGTTTTCGACGCTCGTCCGCACGCTCCGCATGGATGACTTGATCCGGAAACACGACGCGATCATGAGCAAATATGATCCGCAGAAGCGCGTCGGGCTTATCGTGGACGAGTGGGGAACCTGGTATGACCCTGAGCCGGACAAAAGCCTTGGGATGCTCTATCAGCAAAACAGCATGCGGGACGCAATTGTAGCCGCCATCAATCTGAACATCTTCAACCAGCACTGCGACCGCGTGCAGATGGCGAACATCGCGCAGACCGTTAACGTGCTGCAATCGATGATCCTGACCGATAAGGAAAGGATGATCCTGACGCCGACGTATCACGTGTTCGATATGTTTAAGGTCCATCAGAATGGAACTTTGATACCGGTCGAAGTGAGCGCGCCGGACTACAAGTTTGGCCAGGCGTCGATTCCTTCTCTGCATGTGTCGGCCTCGCGCGATAAGTCCGGCAGGCTTCATATTTCGATAGTAAACCTGGACCCACACCGCTCTGCTCAGGTCACAATGAGGATAACGGGCGAGACGGCCGGCAACATCATGGGCCGGATATTGACAGCTCCTGCGATGAACTACATCAATACATTCGACAAGCCCGACGCGATTAAGCCCGTGCAGTTCACCGGACTTAAGGTGGAAGGTGATCGTGTCTTGCTGAACTTGCCATCGAAATCAGTGGTCGTGTTGAGCTCTTGAGGAGCGTCGGCGCCCTTCGGGATTTTACTGCCAAACTCTATCTGTTTAGGGGAGCATGAACGTCAAACGATAACGCAATGCTGCACCCCCGACTGCGTGCGTTCGCTGGTATTCGTCCACGAGGCTCAGGAAGTCAGCCCACATTCGCTGCTCATCAACATCCGTGATCCAGGTGATGGTCTGATCAGTCTTGACTTCCTCGAAAGTCATATCGTCGCGCAATCTGGGCCGCGGTAGAGTATGCTGGGTGGTCATTCCCAACACGTAAGCGAGTGTAATGTTATCCCAAATTACCCACGGCTTAGAAAAGTCGTTCACCCTGAGAGGCTTCACATAGCGAAAGTACCACGCTTGATATTCCTCCCAGAGCCAGGCGCCGATTGCTCCCCGCTTCGCTAACATTTCCCGTGCCTGATCGAAGCTCAGCGAAAGGCTGGCGCGGCAGACTTTGCCAGATCCGACGACCAGCGGCACGTTTGAATCAAGGATTGCCTGCACGGCGTGCACGTCGTTGGCGACGTTGAACTCGTTGCCACCCTGTTCATCGTTAAAGCCCATTTGGATGATGCGCATCCGTTCGACGATCCTCGGGTCGGTAAGGATTGCCGACGCTATGTCCGTGCCAGCGCCGATCATCAGCACCGTCAGTCGATTGTCTTTCGAGAAGCGCCGGGTAGTCTCAATGAGAAAGTTGACGGCCGGGCTCGATCGCGGAGTCCTGGCGTTCTCCATGGGCAAACTCCCGCCTTCAATCAGTGGGGGATGCGTTCGCATCCCCAAACGGTTCTCAACTACGTCGACGAGGATGCGGTAAGACGTATGGCCGGCAGGCGCCGTAATCGTCGGAGCATGTGCCGACATGACGCCAAGTACATCGAGCCGTGGCTGAAGCAACAAGTAGATGATGGCCCATTGGTCGTCGATCTCGTTGCCGACGTCGGTTGATAAGACCACTGGGATTCTCGATTCAGGATTCTGGGCTCCATATATCACGCCTGTGAAAACTACAAAGAGCAGGACCAAACCAATCAGGTATCTCAACAGTCCCATGTTTCCTCCGCCATCGTTGTTAAGGTCAGAGCTAAACCGGTTCGATCGTACCATCCTACCGGGTGCGCGCCACGATTTTGCGTGAGAAGCTCCATTCCAAAAGGGTGCGGCGGCGTTGCAATTGGCGCCGGTCGCAGTATAATCCGACCGTCGGTCCGGAGAATGCGAGTAGATATCACAATTCGCCCTGAGCGTTCGGCTGAAGACGGCAAACCGCTGAGCCTGCCATTGAAGTCACGCAAACAACAATGAGTAAGAGACTACAAGGCTACACAGCACTCGTTACGGGAGCAAGTAGGGGAGTTGGGAAGGGCATCGCCCTTGAACTGGCGCGTGCGGGGTGCAGTGTTGCGGTTAACTATTACTCCGGCGCAGCCCCGGCCAAACAAACAGTTGCCGAGATTGAAAAGCTTGGGGTGGAGGCGTTTGCTGTTCGGGCAGATGTAAGTTCGAGCAAGCAAGTAAAAGGGATGTTCGACCTGGTGCTGAGTCATTTTGATCAACTTGACATTATGGTGAACAATGCTGGCGTACAGGCGTGGAAGCCCCTATTGGAGCTGAGTGAGTTGGATTGGGATCGCGTCATCCATACCAATCTCAAGGGAACGTTTCTTTGCACTCAGCTTGCGGCGAGACATATGAAGGAGCATGGCGGAGGCACGATTGTGAATATCGGCTCCGGTTGTAACAAGGTTCCTTTCCCGCAACTCGTTTCCTACACCGCTAGCAAAGGTGGTATCGAGATGTTCACAAAAGCCGCGGCCGTTGAATTAGGGCGGTATGGCATCCGGGTGAGCTGTGTCGCACCGGGAGCCATCGAAATCGAAAGAACCAAGTTGGAGGATCCCGATTATTCGGCGACATGGGGCAAGATCACTCCTCTCGGGCGTGTTGGCACTCCAGCGGACGTCGGTGAGGTCGTTGTTTTCCTTGCGAGTAAACAGGCTTCCTTCATTAGCGGACAGACTATCTGGGTGGATGGGGCCCTCTTCACTCAAGCTCCCTGGCCGTACGAGCATTTACAAGATGATTAGTTGGCGCCGGCCGAACGCATAAGTCGGAGATAGCATGATTGCGAAGAAACGGCTGATTCGCGTTCTGATCATATTCACCTTTATTTCTGTTCTGGCCATCCTCAACTTGTTTATTCACGGCAGCACGCGCGCGCAGATAGCGGAGTCCGGCGCTGGGAAGGACTGGCCTGTCTATGGCGCGGGACCGGAGAGTACCCGTTATTCAAGGCTGAAGCAGATCAACCGGGAGAATGTGGGGAATCTGAAGGTTGCCTGGATCTACGATTCGGGCGATGCTTACCCCGGCTCGGAGATGCAATCCAACCCCCTCGTAATAAAGGGCCTGTTGTATGCTACGACGCCAAAGGTAAACGTCATCGCTCTCAACGCGGCGACGGGCAAGTTGCTCTGGCGCTTCGATCCCCATCAAGGCCGCAAGGTTCTCGGGAAGATGCGCAATCGTGGCGTCACCTATTGGTCGGATGGGAAACAAGGTCGCATCTTCTTCGCCGTGCGCCAGTACCTTTACGCCCTGGACGCGAAAAGCGGAAAAGTCGTCGTCACCTTCGGCACTTCGGGACGAGTTGATCTTCGGGACAACTTGAGGCCTGGCGAGAAAGAGCTAGTTTCATTATCGACCCCCGGGATCATCTACAAAGACCTGCTCATCGTCGGAAGCCTCACCAGTGAGACCTTGCCTACGCCCCCCGGAGATATTCGCGCTTATGACGTCAGGACCGGTAGATTGCGATGGACCTTTCACACGATTCCTCGTCCGGGCGAATTCGGTTACGAGACCTGGCCAAAAGATGCATGGAGGTATACCGGCAGTGCGAATAACTGGGCGGGCATGGCCCTGGATGTAAAACGTGGTCTTGTATTCATTCCTACCGGCTCGGCTGCATACGACTTCTACGGTGCAAATCGAGGCGGCGACAATCTATTCGCTAATTGCTTGATCGCCTTGAGAGCGGATACTGGCGAGCGAGTCTGGCATTTTCAGGCGGTTCGTCATGACATTTGGGATCGCGATTTTCCTTCGCCGCCGACTCTGGTCACAGTCAGGCGCAACGGCCGTCTGGTGGACGCGGTGGCGCAGACCACTAAGTCAGGACACCTCTTTCTGTTCGAGCGCGAGACGGGCAAGCCTCTCTTCCCGATTGAAGACCGAAAATATCCGGCATCTGACATTGAGGGAGAAGTTACCGCTGAGACCCAGCCCTTACCGCTCAAGCCGCAGCCCTTTGCCCGCCAGCAACTCACTGCCGACATCATCACGAAGCGCACCCTCGAAGCGCACAACGTGGTGGTGGAGCGTTTCAAGAAATTGCGCAGCGCAGGCCAGTTCATCCCCGGGAGTCGCGAAGGTACGATCATCTTCCCCGGATACGACGGCGGGGCCGAATGGGGTGGATCAGCCTTCGATCCTGAGACGGGCCTCCTGTACGTGAACTCGAATGAGATGGCCTGGATTCTTACGATGGTCGAATCACCGCTCGGTTCCAAGCGAGTGAGCGGCAGAGAGCTTTACACGAAAGAATGTGCGACCTGTCATGGGGCCGACCTGAGCGGAGCTTCTCCCGAATTCCCTTCGCTTCGCGTTATAGATGATCGCTACACTGAATCTGAACTTATGACTCTTCTTTTTCAGGGTAGCGGAAGGATGCCGTCGTTCGCCCGGCTCGGGCATGACGGAGTGAAAGCCCTTCTGGATTATGTAATCAAAGGTGAAGACAAGGACGTCATCGCCGAGAGACAATCCCCTATGGAAATGAAATACCTGAGCGACGGATACCAGAAATTCCTCGATCCCGACGGTTATCCCGCAGTACAGCCCCCCTGGGGAACGCTTAACGCGATTGATCTGAACACCGGAGAATACGCCTGGAAGATACCTTTAGGGGAGTACCCGGAGCTGGCCGCCAAAGGAACTACCAACACCGGAAGCGAAAACTACGGCGGTCCCATCGGTACAGCTGGGGGGCTGATATTCATCGGAGCGACGTGCTATGACAAGAAGTTTCGCGCCTTCGACAAAAAAACCGGAAGGCTCCTGTGGGAGGCGAGCTTGCCCGCTGCCGGGAACGCTACGCCCGCGACGTACGAGGTCAACGGGAGGCAGTTTATCGTAATCGCGGCCGGCGGTGGAAAATCGAAGGATCCTTCGGGCGGCAGTTATGTTGCTTTTGCTCTCCCACGGTGATCCAAAGTAGGACTTGAATCAAGCGTAATTCTTCCACACTCTTCCCGGTTCTATCAATTGATGGGGAGGCAGAATGACCAAGAGACCGTCCGAGTACAAGGGGTCTATTGCTGACGCTATCTTCGGATCGGATGAACAAGTCATCTTCTCAGTCGTGACAAAACAGCCTGGACCTGCAGGAAGTCTGCCGCTAAGCGCCGCTCAATTGCTGGAACGTCCGAGCGGCGACATCTTCGGGTGGAGCCAGGATGTCGGCATGGGATGGGAGCCTGCAAAGCTTGGCCGTCCTGAGATGTTGATTCTCAGCACGCAAGGCGGCATCCGTCTTCCGGATGGGAGACCCCTGGCCCTTGGTTACCATACGGGTCATTGGGAAGTTGGGCTTTTGATGCAGGCGGCGGCTGAGGAACTCAGACAGCTCGACTGCATCCCGTTTGCAGGCTATTGCACAGACCCTTGCGATGGCAGAACGCAGGGTACCGTAGGGATGCTTGATAGCCTCCCCTTCAGGAATGACGCGGCGATCGTACTTCGGCGGTTGATTCGTTCTTTGCCCACGCGGCAGGGAGTGATTGGTGTGGCGACCTGTGATAAGGGTTTGCCGGCCATGATGATGGCGTTGGCCGGCACGCCAAATCTGCCGACCGTGCTCATCCCCGGAGGCGTAACTCTGCCGGCCAGCGACGGCGAAGACGCAGGAAAAGCGCAGACGATCGGCGCCCGTTTCGCCACGAAGCAGATCACACTCGAACAGGCGGCAGAGATCGGCTGCCGGGCATGCGCCTCCCCCGGCGGGGGTTGTCAGTTTCTGGGGACGGCTGCAACTTCACAGGTTGTGGCCGAAGCGCTCGGCCTGGCTGTGCCGCACAGCGCGCTCGCCCCATCGGGACAACCGATCTGGCTGGAGGCAGCCAGGAGATCGGCAAGGGCAATCTTCCGGCTGAAAGAACTCGGTCTGACGACGCGCCACATTATCACTCAGGCTTCCGTAAGTAATGCGATGGCCGTTCACTCTGCCTTCGGCGGCTCGACAAATCTCCTGTTGCACCTTCCGGCGATAGCGCACGCGGCGGGACTCGAACCGCCCTCAATTGAGGATTGGATTCGGGTCAACCGGCAGGTGCCGCGGTTGGTCGATGCCTTACCTAATGGTCCCCATACTACTGTGCGAGTGTTTCTCGCCGGCGGTGTTCCGGAAGTAATGTTGCATCTACGCCGGCTCGGGTTAATTGACGGGAGTGCACTGACGGCTTTTGGCGAATCGTTAGATCAAGCGCTTGATTTGTGGGAGGCTTCGGACCGTCGCCGCGTGCTGCGCGAGCGGCTGTTTGCATTAGACGGTGTTGACGCCAATGAAGTTATCATGAGTCCGGCGCAAGCTAGAAGGAAGAGGCTTACGAGCACGGTCACATACGTGAATGGGAACCTGGCGCCGGACGGAGCGATCGTCAAAAGCACGGCCATTGACCGTTCGATGATTGGACCACATGGAGTATACCGCCTGACGGGGCAAGCCCGCGTGTTCACCAGCGAGAGGGCCACGATCGCTGCCATTAAGAGTCAGGGCGCCGACCGGATAAAGCCGGGGGCTGTGATTGTGCTCATTTGTCGCGGACCCATGGGAGCGGGGATGGAGGAAGTGTATCAGATCACCTCGGCACTGAAATACATGCCCTATGCCAACTCAGTTGCGCTTATTACCGATGCGCGGTTCTCCGGTGTATCTAGCGGACCCTGCATCGGACACGTTTCCCCGGAGGCGCTCTCGGGCGGGCCCGTGGGCAAGGTCCTGGACGGTGATCTGATCCGTGTAATCGTGGACACCATCAAGCTCGAAGCAACGATAGACCTGGTCAGGCAGGAGGCGGATGGGAGTTACACCCCAGATGATGCCGAACTCGAGCGTCGAAATCATCGCCCTGATCTTGCGGCTGATCCAGCACTACCGGACGACACACGGCTCTGGGCGGCATTGCAAAACGCTAGCGGCGGCCCGTGGAGAGGGTCCGTTTATGATGTCGAGCGAATCATCCGTCTGCTTGACGCTGGCAGAAGCGTATTAAAGGAGAGGACTGCGAGGCGATGGCCTGAAGAAGACCTAATTTGAACCCAAGAACGGCCCAAGAATAACCCAAAAGAATCCCAAAATCCGATCATAAATGAGAGAGTAGGGAAATGCTCCTGCCCTCTATTTAGTTTGCCCCACTACTTGAAGTCGGGGATTTCACTCTTTCGTTCTTCACCGACGAGAAGTTTCAAGTCTCGGGCGCCGTGTAACACTCTAAGGACCTCGATGGGAACTGGCGCACGTTCGCAAAGAGTTGGCTCCTTACCTTGCGAGATTTCCGATTCGGGGGGCGCGGGCAAGCTGTGCGAACGTTTTCTCTGCCGCGTCCAAGCGCGGTATGGGAGGTCTGCTAAGCGTGACTGATTTCTTTACGAGTCACGGCGGAAACCGATGCGATGAACAAGGTCTAAGTACCTAGCGTCCGAGCGCAGGCTGTCCCACCTTGGCTCGTTGTTGAGCCAGGTCATATTAAACGAGCGCTCGTCGTAGGCCTTGTCCAGCCAGGCGAAAGCCTGATCATTCTCGCCCAGGCCCGCATAGATTAGGGCAAAGTCCCACGCTGGCACGTATTCTTGCGTGGACAACTGCTTCAGCTCGCTTAGCACCTTCCGCGCCGCGCTTTTCTTACCATACACTGCATATACGTGGCCGAGTCCAGCCATCGATATTGACCTGTTAAAGCCCGTGCTCAGAGTGATCGCCTGTTGAAACCCGGCGATAGCTTCGTCGTACATTCCCTTTTGCTCGTAAGCCGCCGCGAGGATATTTTGCGGTGGTGGAAAGCTCGGGTCCATTTCCATCATCTTTCGGAGTTGTCCAATCGCCTGATCGTATTGGCGCGTGTAGTAGAAGGTCAATCCCACATCAAAGTTAATGCTGGAAGAGAGAGGGTCAAGTTCCTGGGCTCGTTTTTTCTCTGTCTGGGATTCGTCGAACCGACCTATCGCCTGCCAATATCCGCCATACCATTGGTGAGCGACGGAATAACGGGGGTTCAGCTCGATGGCTCGCTGGAATTCCTTCTTCGCGCCCGGCCAGTCCCAATCGTAAGTTGCCAGGACACGTCCCAATGAAGTGTGGGCTTCAGCAAGCGAGTCATCAATCTCCAGCGCCTTCTGGGCGGCTGCTTTTGCTTTGGGCATTTTTTCATTCGGCGGGAGCGGGCCGGCTGGAATAACGTAGCAGTCAGCCAACCCGGCGTAAGCGAGAGCGTAGCTCGGGTCTTTTTCGATTGCCTGCTGGAAGTATCTGATGCCTATCTCAATCGCCTCCTGCGTTCGCTTGTTCCAGTAGTAGCGCCCCTTCAAATAGAGCTGATACGCCTCGGGATTCTCGGTGTAATGCTTGGTCACACGGCTCTGCTCCGGCTCGGCACGGGCGGCATGGGTGAAGTGTCTCGGCGCTCTCGAAGCATGTAATTGTGAGCGAGCCCTCCCAAGAACCTCGGTGGAAACGGGCGGGCATGCGCGGACTGCCACATGCCATCAGAGAGCTTCCAACTCTCTCCCGCGGCAGCCAAACGCCGGTTCGATGCCCTCCAGGCGGAACGAGTGCACGACAAGGACGCGGACGATCCGCTCTTTCGGCCGGTGGACGCCGACGACTTCCGTGTGAACGGGGACAATTCGAGCGACTTCTCAAACCTGGTAGAAAACGGACTCGTTCGCGTCACGATGCCCTTACCCTCGAACGTCAAGCTCGTCGATACGGCAACTGGCCAGCTCTCGAACGAGACTTCAGTAGATCTCTGGCGCGCAGTCATGCCGGTGCTCAATGTTGCGATTACCGGACCCGACCTAGTCGATCCAATTTGGCCCCCAGGCGCGCCGCGCGTCTCCATCATGGGCCAGGATCCAAACGGCCCAAACCGGCAGGGGGGCTACCAGCACGATGGCCGCTTCGGCACGCTCCAGGAGCAGGCCCGCGGTGCCCTCTTTGCGCACGCTCAGCTATTGGCGGAACCGCCGCCGAGCATGCTGGACGACCTTGCGGCCTTCCAGCGGACTCTGTTTTCTTCGCGACGGGTCAAAAGGCTGGCCACCGCGATCCTCTCCGGCTCCATGCAATTCCCCGATCCGGACCCCGAGCTGAACGAGCTCGAGCAAAAGGGCCAGGAGGTGTTCAACCGTGCCTGCGCCCAATGTCACGGCGGCACGCTACATCCGAGCGGGTCCACGCCAGACGCTACCCTGGCCGGCATTCGCACCATCGCTCGGTATCACAACATCCAAAGCGCATGCCCGCACCCCACTACGGACGGCTTCGCGCCGTGTCCGCAGCGGCTCGCGCGAAACGCACGCACTTATCAAATCACGCTCGCGGACGGGACCACCCAGACATTCACGACCTCGGACCCCGGGCGATTGCTGCTCACGGGCCAGTTGGCCGATCTCGGGGTGATGGACATCACCCAACTTCGCGGAATCAGTAAGACTGCGCCGTACTTCCACAATAACTCCGCGGCGACGCTTGAGGAAGTGCTCGATCACTACGTCGCGCTTTTCAAGCGAGCTGCTCGGCTCAATCCGCCGCCCAACTTGCCGCCGATTCTTTCGTCGAACGGTCTCGTCGTCGATCGAGGGTTCATCACTGATGACGAGCGGCCCGCGTTGCTCGCGTACTTGAGGAAGCTGTAGGACCGGCCCGCAGACTGTAGGGACCTCCCGGAGTCCCTACAGCTACGTTCCGCTCCAGGTCGTGAAGCAGAGAAATGGGCGCGGGTGCAACCCCCGAAGCTTGGCAAACCTGAAGCCATTTCGACCCGGCGAATCCGGCCACCCCGGCGGCCTTCCAACAGGTGTACCGAAGGTACGCATCGCGCTGATCGTTGTAGCCCAACTCACTCGAGTAGCGAGTGCTCATCGCGGTAAGGTGACCGACGAGTGTCTGCCCATCCTCTGCTTCGCGGGTGCCACGCTTGATGCGCCGCGGTGGCCGGAGTATGAGCACTCCGCGAATGAGTGGCTCAAACTGCGCACGCGCCACGGCGCAATCATCGGGGGCCTTTCGGCAAATTCAAGTGCATCAGTCTTCCGCTCTCTTTGTAGGGTTCGCCCTCGGGCGTGAGCGGTTCAAGCCAGTACGGCTTTGACGACTTTACCGTGAACGTCGGTCAGGCGGAAATCGCGGCCTCCGTGACGGTAGGTCAGCTTGGTGTGGTCGAAACCGAGCAGGTGCAGAATCGTCGCATGAAAGTCGTGGACGTGGACTTCGTTTTCGGCGATCTTCATCCCGTAATCATCCGTCTTGCCGTAAGCCATCCCACCACGGACCCCGGCCCCGGCCAGCCATGACGAGTAAGCAAAGCAGTAATGACCGCGCCCGTAGCTCCCTTCTGCGGTCGGGCTGCGACCGAATTCGGTCGTCCACACGATCAGCGTATCTTGGAACAGACCGCGCGATTTCAAATCCTTGATCAGCCCGGCAATCGGCTTATCAATGTTTCGGGCCAGCGGCTCGTGCGTCTTCATATCGCCGTGCGCATCCCAGTTCTTCGACGCGCCGACATCAATCAACTCGATGAATCGCACGCCGCGCTCTGCCATTCGGCGCGCCACTAGGGACTGCCAGCCGAAGCCTGTTGTCTGCCCGCGCTCTAAGCCATAGAGTTTCAGTGTCGCGTCCGATTCTTTCGACAGGTCCAACACTTCGGGCATTTCTCGCTGCATTCCGAAAGCCGTCTCATACGTCTTTATGCGCGCGGCCAACTGTGGGTCGCTCGCTCGCGTCTGCTGATGCCTGCGGTTGAATCGATCAAGCAGGCTGAGCTCTGCTTCCTGGATTTTGGCCGAAGGCGCGCGGCGCTTGAGGTTGGCCACCGGCTCGTCTCCCGAGACGACGCGCGTGCCTTGATAGACGCCCGGCAAAAAATCCGAATCCCACACCTGGCCCCCTGCATAAGGCAGTTGCGGCGCGAGCACCACGAACGCAGGCAGGTTTTGATTCTCGGTGCCCAAGCCGTAGGTCACCCATGAACCGATGCTCGGACGTTTGAAAGTGACAGAGCCGGTGTGAATGCCCATCGTCGCCTGAAAGTGGTCGTTGTGATCGCCATGCATCGAGTTGATTACGCAGATGTCGTCAATGCTGTCGCCGATGTGCGGGAAGAGATCGCTCGTCATAATACCGCTCTTGCCGCGAGGCTTGAACTCCCAGAGCGGAGTGAGCAGCGTCCGTTTGCCTTCATACAGTCGCCCGTTCTTCGCATCGTCAATGAGCTTCGGCTTGTAGTCGAACGAGTCAACGTGCGAGGCGCCGCCGGGCAGGTATATGAAGATCACGCGCTTGGCTTTGCCTGGGAAATGCGGCGCTCGCGGTGCGAGCGGGTTGTCTTCGCAACGCGCTTCCTCAGAAAGTAGCTGGGAGAAAACGGCCGGCAACATGATCGAGCCGCAGAAAAGTGACTGGATCATTTGTCGTCGTGAATGGTCGCAGCAATCTCTTTCCATCGTCCTCTCCCTTCTCTTCTTGAATCAATCTACGTACAGAAACTCATCACTTGCAAACACCACGCGCAGGAAACTGGCGAGTGCGGAGCGGGTCAACTGGTCCGTCGGAGTCTTCAGCGCTTGCAACTCCTGACGCACTTGTTGAATGTAAGCAGTTGCTTCGCGAAGCTCTGCAGGCTTCGCCGGCCGGCCGTAAGCCAGGCGGAACGCATAATTGATCCGCTGCGGCAGCGCGTCATAAGCCATCCCCACGCGCACGGCGAAAGAGTCGGCCTGCTGGTGCACGAATGGGTTGTTCATCAAGAACAATGCCTGCAGCGGCGTCGTGCTCAATGGTCGCGGCGAGGTAATAGTATTGGTGTCCGGTCCGTCGAAGACCTCCATCAGCGGATGCTTCTTTTGGCGCTGCTGCATAAGGTAGACGCTGCGGCGGTTAGTATCGTAAACGGCGAAGAACTGGTTGTGTTGTGTGTAACGCCACTCACTCTCAGGCGGAAACGGATGTGCCTCGCCCATCGAGCCGTCGAGCGAGCCGGTAGCGGCAAGCATCGCATCGCGGATCTCTTCGGCGCTCAGCCTCCGCCGATTGAAGCGCCAGACCAGATCATTATTTGCGTCAATCTCCGCGTTGCTCGGGTCGTCAGTCGCGGCCAGTTGATAGACGTGCGAAAGCATAATCATCCGATGCATCGCCTTGAGAGACCAGCCGCTTTTGATGAACTGAGTGGCGAGGTAATCGAGCAACTCTGGATTTGTCGGCGCGGCGCCGCGTGAGCCGAAGTCGTTAGGCGTCGGGACAATCCCTTTACCGAAATGATATTGCCAGATGCGATTGACAATCACCCGAGCGGTAAGAGGATTGTTCGGGTCTGCGATCCAGTTGGCCAGATAGTCTCGCCCGCTGCCTTTGTGATCGGCGGGGAGTTGCTGTCCGCCAAGGATAGTTAGGAATCCGCGCGGAACTTCCTCGCCCAGGTCCTTCGGTTCGCCCTTGCGATGTATGCGCGCGTTGGCGGGAAATCCTTCCAAGACCGCATAAGCCTTTTCGACTTTCGGTGTGCGCTCGCCTAGCTCGGCGGCGCGCGCTCTGATCTCGTCCGTCTCTGCCAAAACTTCTTCCGGCATCCGAGTTGATTTGGAAGCTTTAGACGAATTTACCACATCGCGGTCGTAGTCGGCGGGCCTGAGCTCGCCTGGAGGGTGCAATTCTTTTTTCTGTTCGCTGTTCTGTGCCTGTTTCTGCCCGCCGGAACCGCTTTGATTGTTGACCGTCTCTTTTGACATTTTCTCTTTGGCTGCCTTGTTACGCGCCGCGGCGCCCCGCTCTACCGTGAGGTACTCTTTCCTGTCATCCAGAGCGGCCAGCTCTCTCTGCCATTTGTAAAACTTCTCGGCGTCCTCGCCCGACGTCATAGCCACCATATCGGCAGGATGCGGGTAGATTTCGGTCCCGGGGAAGGCGTAGCGCGAGCTGTTGAAGATGCCGTAGAGCGCGTAATAGTCGTTCGTGGGAATCGGGTCGAACTTGTGATTATGACAGCGGGCGCAGCTCACGCTGAGGCCGAGAAAGGTCTTGCTTAAATTCTCAATCGTGTCATCAATCGTCAGGTTAAACTCTTTGGTACGCGAGCCGAACCGGCGCGAGATAGCAAGGTAGCCGGTGGCTATGATGTTCTGGTATTTCTCGGCGTCGCTTTTAACAGGCAGCAGGTCGCCGGCGATCTGCTCACGTATGAATCGGTCGTAGGGCTTGTCTTCGTTGAAGGACTGGATGACATAGTTGCGATACTTGTAGGCTGCAGGGATCGGAAAATCGGAGTTACATCCGGCGGTATCGGCGTAGCGCACGACATCAAGCCAGTGACGGCCCCATCGCTCGCCATAATGCGGCGAGGAGAGCAAACGGTCAACGACCCTCTCGAAGGCTTTCGCGGAGGTGTCATTGAGGAAAGCGTCAATCTCATCGGGGGTAGGCGGCAGTCCAGTCAGATCAAACGTCGCGCGGCGGATCAAAGTTAGCTTATCCGCGTCGGCCACCGGTCTCAGCGCCTTATTTACAAGCTTGGCAAGGATGAAGCGATCAATCGGCGAGCGCGCCCAGGCTTTGCTGTTGACCTCTGGGAGTGCCGGTTCCTTGACCGCCTGAAACGACCAGAACTTGCGCGCCCCTTCTAAGTCATAAGGCTGCCAGGCCGCTCGGTCCGAAGGGTTTTCCGTTCGCGGGTCCGGTGCGCCCATCTTCACCCACGCCTCGAAGTCCTTGACCTGCTCGGCTGGCAACTGACCCATCGGCGGCATCTGTAGCTTCGAATCGCTGTAGCGGATGGCCTTGATGAGCAAACTGCTGTCGGGGTCGCCGGGAATGATAGCCGGATGCCCGGAGTTACCTCCCTTGAGCATTCCGTCGCGGCTGTCGAGCAGCAGGCCGCCCTGAAGTTTCTTGCTATTCGCGCTGTGACACCGATAGCAATTGGACTCAAGGACTGGGCGGATCTTCTTCTCGAAGAACTCAATGCCTTCGCGCGAGGGCTGCTGCTGCGCGCTAACTGGACGCGTGGAAAGCTGTAGGCACAAGAGATAGGAGCCTATGAAGAGAAACGCAGCGGCAGTCTTAACAAGAGCTTTCATAGTAGACCTGCGCGTGACGGTGCGTTTTCAAAGAGCGTTAGTATAGCACAAACAACTCACGATGCCTTTGGGAACCGGAAAGTCAAACTCAAAGTTTCTGATCGTCTCACGCGAAAGTCCGTTAACATAGTCAATACCCCATAGTCCCACGCGTTAAGTCCGAACTCGGCAGCTCATGATCATTTCACCTGATAGCGAGATCGACAAATCGTCGATTTCCCCGGGCAGATCTAAGGATCCATGTTAATTCGATAGTTTTGCCCGCTTATCACAAATATCAGCGTGTCCAGAAACATTAGCCGATTGGCTAACTAGTGTGCTTCGGAGACCGAGGTCGGTTGTCTTGAATCTTGCAAGGGTAAGTCACAGGCGCGCCGTAGAGTTCACCCGTCAATATGACCGTGTCATGCTTAGAGGGATTGTCCAAGTCAGGGCTGTAGAAGTAGTACTCATTTAGGCATTCACGCTGATAGTGGGCGTGGTACGAGCGCCAAGGGGGTTTCTCAGCCGGTTCTTCGTGGGGCGCCTGTGTCACATTAGTGGGCGAAGGGACATCTCTCGATAACGAGCGTTCATAGGTCTCTTGGTCGGCAAAAACTTCCACGCGAACGATGCGGGCGAGCTCCGGCTCTTTATCCGAGTAATACCGAAAGATCCGCTCCAGATTCTTCTTCGAATAATACTCGCGTGGGAGAACGAGTGTTATTTCATACCATTTATCTATCGAGTCGTATTTACGCTCGAGCTTGATCTCAAATGGAAGTCCCAGAGCATCCTGATCCGTCTTCGCTCTTTGTTCCTGGCAAGGCAAAGCCGTAAGCGACGCCGATAACAGTAGTGCGACCGCCGTAGTCAGGCGAACCGGTGACACGATTTCTTTGTACCTCGAAGACCGAACCTGAGGAACAATATCGCCTTTGACGGCTGCGCATTCAAGCCAAACGCATGGCATTACCACTCCGCTTTAGCCCGCCTGCTTGACTTGTCTTCAATGTCTAATGTAGTACCTACTTTCATTCGGAATTGCGGCTGGCTGCAAAAGCGCCGGTCACTGTGCCAGGCGAAAGCCAGCGAGAGGATGTTGAGTGAACCAATCAAGGCCGCCCTTTACAGCTATCGCCTTGTCTGTCCTGATCGTTTTGCTTTGGGGGCTCAATACGAGCGCAATGGTAAGACTTCAGATCAAGAAGCAACCCTTTGGTGTGACAGCGACTCGTGAGACTGTGGAATTGTATACGCTCACGAACTCGAACGGGATGGAAGCTCGCATCATGACTTATGGGGGAGCAGTGGTGTCTCTAACGGTCCCAGATCGCCAGGGCAAGCTCGGCGACGTCGTCCTCGGCTATGAAACTCTTGATGGCTATCTGAAGAATAGCCCGTACTTCGGGGCGATCATTGGGCGCTACGGTAACCGAATCGGGAAAGGCAGTTTCTCCTTGAACGGCAAGCAGTACACGCTCCCAAAAAACAACGGCGAAAATACCTTGCACGGCGGGATCAAGGGCTTCGACAAAGTCGTCTGGAAAGCGCAGGAGGTCAAAGGAAAGGAGAGCGTCGGACTCTCGTTAACCTATCTCAGCAAGGATGGTGAAGAGGGTTTTCCGGGCAATCTCTCGGCCACAGTTGTCTACACGCTCACTGATAACAACGAACTGAAGATCGAGTACTCTGCTAGGACGGACAAGGCCACAGTCGTTAATCTCACCAATCATTCTTATTTCAATCTCGCTGGTGAGGGCAGCATTCTCAATCACGCATTGATGATCAACGCCAACAAGTTCACGCCTGTAGGCTCGGGACTAATACCGACTGGTGAGTTGCGCGGCGTGAAGGGTACGCCTATGGACTTCATCGAGCCCACAGTCATCGGCGCAAGAATCGATCAGCAGGACGACCAACTCATTTTCGGAAAAGGTTACGATCACAATTGGGTGCTCAACAACACCACCGGCGGACTCGCGCTGGCTGCGAGAGTATATGAACCGGGCAGCGGACGTGTGATGGAGATCACCACTACCGAGCCAGGCTTGCAGTTCTACAGCGGGAACTTTCTGGATGGCAGCATCACCGGCAAAGGCGCGGCGGTTTACAAGTATCGTTACGGCTTATGTTTGGAGACTCAGCACTTCCCCGACTCGCCTAACAAGCCCGGGTTTGCATCAACCGTTCTGAAGCCGGGTCAGAGGTACAGGAGCACGACGATATACAAATTCTCGGTGAAGTAGTTGCTTTACGCTGTCTGTGCATTTCTGCGTCATTATGCGGTTTTCCCGGACAAGCACGAATCAAAGGGCAGTGGGCGCAGGGTACGCGGAGCAGATTCTTAAGGATGATCAAAGCTCGGGGAAACTATGACCTGGGAACAACGATGGCATCCACTGCGCGAGGAATGGATCATCGTGGCAGCCCATCGTCAGCATCGTCCGTGGATCGGCGAGACGGTGAATCTTGAGCTGGCGGCGCTGCCTGACTATCTTCCAGACTGCTATTTCTGCCCGGGCAACGCTCGCGTCAGCGGCAGCCGCAACGACGATTATGCGGCTACTTTTGTCTTCGATAACGATCATCCATGTGTCGGCTCGGACGCGCCGCATCAACTCGAGACGCCGGTTGGGATATTCCGGAACTCCCCTGCGGCGGGGGCCGCACGAGTCGTCTGCTACAGCCCGCGTCACAATCTGACGCTCGCAGAGCTTGAGCTATCCGACATTGAGAATCTGCTGGTTGTCTGGCAACAGCAGTATGGCGAACTGGGCAACCGCGACGGCGTCAATCATGTCTTGATATTCGAGAATAAGGGAGACGTGGTAGGCGTTTCGAATCCGCATCCGCACTGCCAGATCTACGCGACCAATTTCATCTTCAAAACGATTGAGACAGAGGCGCGTGTTTCACAGGAGCATCTGGCCGAGACCGGGCGCGTGCTATTCCAGGATATCCTTGAAGCCGAGCAAGCCGACGGCCGCCGGATCATATTTGAGAACCAAACAGCGATAGCGTTTCTTCCGTACTTCGCTCGCTACGCCTACGAGACATACATAGCGCCAAAACAGACTCACGCTTGTATTGCGACGTTGGCTCGCGAGGAGCTGAGAGACTTTGCCGAAGCTCTAAAGATTCTTCTGGTGAAGCTCGACAATCTGTGGAGGATGCCCTTTCCGTATGTGCTCGCATTGCACCAGGCGCCCACCGACAGAGAGCAGCACGACGGATTTCATTTTCACATCGAGATCCATCCGCCGCTGAGGCAGCCGAATTTGCTGAAGTATCTGGCTGGGCCGGAGATCGGCGGAGGGAACTTCCTGAGCGACACGGCTCCTGAAGACAAGGCTGAAGAGTTACGGGCACAAACCGAAGCTCACTACAAGCGAGCCCGATAGACCGCGAGCGATAGGCGTTTCCTTGAGCAAACAAAACACCCCTGACATTGTCGTACTGCTCGCCCCGCTGCGCCGACTGCACGAGCGCGTGCGTGACGCTGTGATTGCACGGTGCGAACGTGAGGCGCTGCAAGACATGGCGCGGGTCGATGACGATTCAAGAGAAGGGGATACGATTTACGCCATCGATCGCATCAGTGAGAGTCTGCTGGTCGAGTTGTTTGAAAGCGAGATCGCGCAAATTGCGCCGCTCATTCTTATCGGTGAAGGTCTGCCCCCCAGCGGCATCGTTTTGCCGAGAGGCACACCGGAGGCGGACGCGGTTTGGCGAGTGATCGTCGATCCCATCGACGGCACTCGCGAGCTGATGTACCAGAAACGAAGTGCGTGGATACTGACCGGTGTTGCGCCAAATTGCGGAGTCACAACCAATCTCCGAGACATTGCTCTCGCAGTGCAGACCGAAATCCCAATCGCGAAACAACATCTCTGCGATTCGCTTTGGGCTATTCCTGGGATCGGTACCGAGGCAGAACGGTTCGATCGTCTGAGCGGCGAACGCCGGCCGGTTCGATTGAAGCCTTCGGCAGCAAAGAGTATCCGGCATGGCTTTGCAGCCGTGTCGCGATTCTTCCCCGGCGCGCGAGAAGAACTCGCTGCGATTGACGAAGAAATAGTGCGAGGCGCGCTGGGAGAGGTTGAGCCGGGAAAGGCGCATTGTTTTGAAGATCAGTATCTTTCAAGCGGCGGGCAGCTTTATGAGTTGATGTCCGGGCACGACCGGTTCATCGCCGATCTGCGGCCTCTTATGGAACCGTTGTTGAACCGGCGAGGGCTCGGGCTTGGGATCTGTTGTCATCCTTACGATCTGTGCACGGAGCTGATCGCGCGCGAAATGGGCGTCATCGTAACCGACGTTCGGGGAGAAGCGTTGCGCGCGCCGCTTGATGTAGGGACGAACATTGCGTGGGCGGGCTACGCGAATAATCATATTCAACATGAAATCGAGCCGCTCTTGCAGCGCGCGCTGGCGAAGCGCGGGCTGCTGGACGCTGAACTGAGCAAATGAAAAAGGAACTCGGCATATTCAGCCTGCTGGTCGTTCTGTGCATCATCGTTTCAATTCTCAACCCGCGATTCCTTGCGGGCGCCAATCTGCAAAACATGGCGCGATTGATCGGCGCATACGGGGTGTTCAGCATAGGTATTGGGATCGTAATCATCACCGGTGGAATAGATCTGTCAGTCGGATCGGTTTTCGCTCTGCTTGGTGTGTTGCTGTCGATGATGTTGACAGAGTGGAGATGGACGGCGCCGCTTGCGGTGCTGGTCGTAGTAGGCATCGCGATGGGGCTTGGCTTCCTGCACGGGCTGTTGGTCACCCGATTGAGCTTGCAACCGTTTATCGTCACGCTTTGCGGACTGCTGTTTTATAGAGGCCTCGCCCGTTTCATTGCGAAGGACGAGACCAAGGGTTTTGGGAGCGCCGCTGGTTTTGAAGGCCTCCGCGATTTGGCGACGGGAAGCGTTGTCGGATTCCCGACCCCTTTTCTGTTGCTTGTGGTCATCAGCATAGTGATGGGGGTCGTGTTGCATCGTTCGGTATATGGGCGGTACCTATTCGCCGTGGGTCGCAACGAAGAAGCGGCGCGCTACTCTGGCATAAACTCGCGCCAAATCATCACCGGTGCTTATGTAATCTCGGGTGCGCTGGCCGGGCTGGCGGCCATCATCTTCGCTTTTTACACGAACTCGATCTCGCCTTCGTCGCATGGCAATTTCTTTGAGTTGTACGGCATCGCTGCTGCCGTGCTTGGCGGTTGCAGTTTGCGCGGCGGCGAAGGATCGATTATTGGGATTCTGATCGGCGTGGCATTGCTTCAAGTATTGCAGAACCTGGTCAATCTCCTTGGCGTCCCGTCTTCGCTCAATTTCGCGGTGATGGGCGCGGTGATCCTAATCGGTGTGATCGCTGACCAGATGCTCAAACGGCGCGCATCAAGAGCAAGACTGGCGGTCTCGGAAGGAGAATCCGTTCCGAGCCGCGAGCGTTCCCAGTCCGCATAACAATGTATCGGATCGTACACGGATCATCGCTCGATCTGGCCGATACGGCGGCCTTCATCGAGACGCTCAACACGCTAGGTCGTCATCCGCGACCCGAGGTGCGCGGGCTCTTCGACGTCGAATCCGAAATCATCGTCGCTCGCGCGCCCGGCCGGTTGGATGTGATGGGTGGCATCGCGGATTATTCCGGCTCGCTTGTGCTCGAGATGCCTATTCGCGAGGCAACCTTCGTGGGATTGCAACGCAATGGATCGCGCACCTTGCGCATCGTCAGTCTCTCGGAAGACCCGCAACGCGAAATCGGCTTCGAAATGAAGCTCGCAGACTTCGAAAGTGAGGGCCGGCCGCTGGACTACGGAGCCGCCCAGGCTCTGTTTCAGCGAGACCCTGTGAGGCACTGGGCCGCATATGTCGGCGGCGTTTTTCTCGCACTGATGCGCGAGCAAAACGTCGTGTTTAAGGAGGGCGCTCGAATACTCATCGCCTCGCGAGTTCCGGAAGGAAAGGGCGTGAGTTCCTCGGCCGCGCTCGAAGTTGCGGTTTTGCAGGCGGTCGCCGGCGCTTATGACGTAGCCGTGACGCCGCGCGAAATCGCTCTTCTTTGCCAGACGGTTGAGAATCAGGTTGTCGGAGCGCCTTGCGGTGTGATGGATCAAATGACCGCCGCTTGCGGCGAGGAGGACGGCTTGCTTGCGCTGCTCTGTCAGCCTGCTGAGTTAGTCAGCACCATATCAATTCCCGACGAGATGTCAATCTGGGGACTGGATTCAGGAGTGCGCCACGCCGTCAGCGGCGGGCATTACGCAGATGTGAGAGCTGGAGCTTTCATGGGTTATCGCATGATAGCCGAGATCGCCGGGCTCACGATTCACCAGAGCGCTACAGACGATACGGTCCACGTTGACGACCCGCACTGGCACGGATATCTGGCAAATCTTTCGCCCGCGGAATTCGAGCGGGCCTACGCGGCTCACTTGCCGGAGCAGATGAGCGGCGGGGAGTTTTTGTCGCGCTACCACGGGACTTCGGATCCAATCTCACGAATCAGTCCGGAGCGCAGCTATGCGGTGAGGGTTCCAACAGCTCATCCTATCTACGAGAACGATCGTGTGCGACGGTTCGCCGAATTGATGAGCGAGGGGGCAGCGAGATCGAATTTAACCGGGGAGGGCGCTGAGGACGCAGACGGCACGCGGACGTGCGTGCAACGATTGGGTTTAATGGGCGAGTTGATGTATCAATCGCACGCGAGCTATTCAGCTTGCGAGCTGGGCTCAAGCGAGACTGACCTCCTGGTTCGGCTGGTGCGCGAAGCCAGCCCAACGAATGGGCTTTATGGTGCTAGAATCACCGGCGGCGGCAGCGGTGGTACTGTTGCGGTGGTAGGTCGTCGAGAAGCTGGCGACGCAATCGCGAGGTTGGCCGATCGGTACGCCGAGGAGACTGGCTATCATCCGCACATTTTCTCCGGCTCCTCACCCGGAAGTGCCGCGTTTGGGTTTTTGAGATTGCAGTCCGACAAACTTTAGTTTGTCGCCAACCACTACGTGGCTGCACCGGAGTTTGGACACTCGGAATTCGGGCCGAACTCCGTTAGGAGTTCGATGTTTGTAGAATGGGTGTCGACCGGGCAGCCCGACTCCGTTAGGAGTTGTATGTGCGACTGAGTGGTTTCGAGGACATTTCACCCGTGACGGGGTGAGGACTTGCACCCCCGGTTACTACAAACATTCAACCACTACGTGGTAGCCCGACAACCTGAAGGTTGTCGGACATTTAATAGGAGGTGACCATGCACTTTGTCAGGATCACGCTCGCCTGCGTGTTAGCTTTGCCGACCTTGATGTCGTTTGGCTGCTCACGATCTGGACCCCCCACGAACAAAATCAAGCTCGCCTTTGTAACAAACAATGCTGCAGACTTTTGGACCATCGCGCGCAAAGGATGCGAGCAGGCCGACAGTGAACTCGCGAACGTGGAAGTCGAGTTCAAAATTCCATCAGACGGAACCGCGGCGGAGCAACGGCGGATCGTCGATGATCTTATGGCGAAGGGCGTCTCGGGCATCGCCATCAGTCCCGTCGATCCGGGCAATCAAACGCAGATGATCAACGACCTCGCTAAACAGATACTGGTTATCACACAGGACAGCGATGCCCCCGGAAGCGACCGCGCGTGCTACCTCGGTACGGACAACCGAGCGGCCGGTCGCCAGGCTGGAGAGTTGATCAAACAAGCATTGCCTCAAGGCGGCAAGATCATGGTCTTTGTCGGGAAGATGGATGCCGAGAACGCTCAGGCGCGCTTCAAGGGAATAAAGGAAACGCTCGACGGATCCAACGTCCAAGTCATCGACGTGCGCACTGACGATACTGATACGGTGCGAGCCAAGGCGAACGCCGCGGACACGCTGGTCAAGTATCCGGACATCGCCGCGCTGGTCGGGCTGTGGAATTACAATGGTCCCGCGATTCTGAATGCAGTTAAGGACGCCGGCAAAGTGGGTCTGGTCCAGATCGTTTGCTTTGACGAAGACGATGCGACGTTGGCAGGCGTCAAGGATGGTTCAATCTTCGCGACCGTCGTTCAGCAGCCTTTTGAGTTCGGCTATCAGTCAGTGCAGTTGATGGCTAAGGTTCTTGGCGGCGATCGCTCCGGGATTCCAGCGGACAAGCTGAAGATCATTCCGACGTTGATCATCAAGCGCAATAATGTCGAGGAATTCTCCAGGAAGATCAACCAACTGCGAGGCCGGAGTTGATTAGCGAACAGGAAGATTGAGGCGGCACTGTCGAGTGAATCGGCGCAATCGTGACTAGGTTGCGAGGAAGTTCCGCCATTAACACCCCTCTTCAAGTTGGGTGTTAATGAGAAGCTGGTCGAATTCGCACTAGCCATTGGACCGCCGTGCTGTCCAAATGGCGAATGACCGATGATAAAAAAAGAAATGAGCGTTCCTATTCTTCAAATGGAAGGCATCAGTAAGCGTTTTCCCGGAGTGGTCGCGCTCGACCGCGTGGATCTCGAAGTTTATCCGGGCAAGATCGTCGCGATGGCCGGCGAGAACGGCGCCGGCAAATCGACATTGATGAATATTCTTGGCGGCGTTCATCAACCCGATTCCGGCTGTATTCGATTCGACGGAAATGAGAGCGTCATCCGCTCCGTCTCGGACGCTATCACGATGGGCATCGGCTTTATTCATCAGGAGCTGAATGTGCTCGACAACCTCGATATTGCCGAGAATGTCTTTCTGGGCCGCGAACCCGTCTGGGCAGGACCGCTTCGGCTTATCGATCGAAAAGAGATTCACGCACAGGCCGAAGTGCAGCTGAGCCGGCTGGGTCTGAACATCTCGAGTCGAACGCCGGTCAAAAGTCTTTCCATCGCCCAGCAACAGATGGTTGAAATCGCAAAAGCGCTTTCGCTGAACGCTCGCATCCTGATCATGGATGAACCGACCTCGTGTCTCACTCTAACCGAGACCGCGCGCTTGTTCGAAGTTGCAAAGGAATTGAAAGCGCAAGGCGTGAGCATTATCTACATCAGTCACCGGCTCGGAGAGATTGCGAGCCTCGCCGATCGAGTCGTGGTTCTTCGCGACGGGCGCAACGCGGGAACGCTCGCCCGTGACGAGATCACCCACGACCGCATAGTAAAGCTTATGGTGGGCCGTGACCTGGACCGTTCACACGCTCACGCGGTGTCCGCCGGGGAGGCCGGGTACTTTCGGGTTCTAAATCTGAGGACGCGAAGGTATCCCGGACACGCGACCTCGTTCGAGGTCCACCGCGGTGAGATTCTGGGACTCGCTGGACTGGTCGGCGCGGGGAGATCGGAAGTCGCACACGCGATCTTCGGAGTCGAGGCCGCGCTGGAAGGAGCGATTCTGTTGGATGGCAGACCGATCAAGATTATGTCTCCGAAAGATGCCATTGCCAACGGTGTCTATTTGATGTCGGAGGACCGGCGGAGGACCGGTCTGATCCTGGAGATGCCCGTTCGAGAGAACATAACCCTGCCTGCGCTGTCCGCCTACGCTTCAGCAGGTTTGATCGACCGAATCGCCGAGCGCAGGGTTGCTCGGGACATCTGCGGCAAGTTGAATATCAGAACGCCGTCGATTGAAGTGAAAGCGGCGAACTTAAGCGGCGGCAATCAACAAAAGGTCGTGCTCGCGAAGTGGCTGTCGCTGAGTCCGAAGGTGCTGATCTTCGACGAGCCGACGCGCGGGATCGACGTCGGCGCCAAATCGGAGATCTATCAACTTATGCGGCGGCTCGCCCACAGCGGAGTCGCCATCATCATGATAAGCAGCGACATGGAAGAGATACTTGGAGAGAGTGATCGCGTGGCGGTCATGCACGAAGGGGCGATCACCGGGATCCTCGATCGCAACGAGTGCAGCGAAGAGGCAATCATGCGGCTTGCGGTCGGGCAAAGTATCAACTAAAGAACGTTTGTAGTTCGGCCTCCCGCGCCTGGGAGCGCAGGCATCCTTGCCCGCCTCGTCATGCGCAACGCCAAGCACGCAGGGACGCCTGCGCTCCCGGGCGGAAGATGGGACTACCTAGCTGGGTAATCGGAGTAAGAATGAAACCGATGACTCGAAGAAGCTTTATCGCCCGCACGGCGGCCACGCTGACGGCTCCGCTTTGGCCGCGAGCGAGCGTCCTGTCATTTCAAGCTCGTGACGCTGGTACTTGCATTGACGTCCGCTGCGTCGAGGAACGGTCCGCGTCGAAGCCGAACCTGCTTTAGCTCAAATGGACGCGCCTTGATCAACTAGCGGCGCGTTTCGACCACGAGCGGTTTGCCGAAGACGGCAGGTCCGCCGTAATGCGAAACATATGCAGCAAGATCCGGCGACAGCGCCGATTAACATTCTGCGCTCCTCCGCGGTTAGATGAGATTGGGATTCTCTTTGTCGATCTCAGATTTGTCACGGCCGATATCATTGAGCCTCCTTCACTTCATTTTCCACTCCTGAATCCCGGCCGACCAGTTCGGCTCCATTGTCACTTCGAGTCGAAGCACCCTTGTCCTCACCGGCTTGAAAGTAATCTTGTTGTAACGATCCTTCTCAACACCATAAGCCTCCCGATTCTCGACCGGCTTCCATTGATCGCCATCCCTGCAGAGCACGCGCCACGAACTAGGCACACGGCATTCACCGTGTCCGGTGTCGTCAAACCAATAGACCTCGACTTCAGTAACCGCCTCCGATTTCTCAAAGGCGTATTCAACCCATTCTGTGAGTGCCCTTCTTTGGCCACCAGTGAAAGTAGGTGTTCGAGGCGTCGTCAGAGGACCTGGGTTCGGCCTGGTCGTTTATCGCGCGCGCGTTGCGGCCTCCCGAAACGGTGACCTTGCTCGCCGAAGCTAGTGTTGGCCGCGGCAGGGGTCTGGCGCTCATCTCGCTATTGGGAATCCAGACGACCATCTCGCCCGGGCCGCGATTAGCCCACGCATAATACGCAATCGCGGTGAACTCCTGTTCGTGCTTGATCACCTTGTCCCGCTCGTCAAATGCAAGCGCAACCGCTTTACCTGTGATCACCGTGACTCCCCCGAGCAGTCCAGGGTTGAACGCAAAATTCAGCCTGGCGTCGTCAGCTACCATCAAGTTACGCACGCGGCCCTGAGAATTGTCGGGCCACTCGACGCAATAAACTCGAGGCTTATGTTGACGGCTTGATTAACAAGATCGCCGCCGCGCAGGAGAAGGACGGCTATCTCTATCCCGCTCGCACCATCGATCCGCAAAAGCCTCACCCGTGGGCCGCCCTTCGATTAACACTTTCAGCGAGGTGGGCGCGGCGAAGAGCTCTCGCGGATTTGTTTTAAGACTATCATTGCCACGGACGGTGAACCGTTGAAACGGTCCTAATCGACATGAGCGCTGCCACCCAACTGAAGTTGGTGTTAATCGGATTCGGTGGACGCCGGCGAGAGGTTGTAAGTAACGCTGTGATTTCAGAATCCACCCTTGATTTGTCCGTTGAGTCGATCGACCGGCCTGGTTCCTTGCAAAGAGGAAGGAGAATCACATGAGGCAGCGTCATTGGGTCGCCATGTGCGGGCTAGTTCTTCCCGTCTGTTTGCTCAACGCATTGCGCACCGGCGGGCAGGCAATTCTACCAGCCTACAAAGATCAGTCGCATCCAATCGAAAAGCGAGTACGCACAAAGTTGCACCGGCCGGGCTGCGATGACGGGAGCAATAAGACGCAGAAGGTAGTCCTTGTCAATCTGCTGGCCGAGCATCAGAAACGCAGCCGCTTTAACTCCCCGGAAGATTTCGTGTTCAGTCGCGTAGACGGTACACCGCAGGACCCAGACTACCTTCGGAACAATGTTTTCTATGAAGCCCTGAAGGCGGCCGGGATCAAACCTGGCTATCGGTCTCATGGCTCCATCTGTTTAGACATTCGGCGGGTAGTATTGTGCACTCAGTTACTCGCGACGTGAAGACGGCTCAGGAGTTGCTCGGTCATTCACGTCTTAGCACGACCGCCGACATTTACACTCACAGTCGACAGGGCAGTCGGAGAACAGGCCAGCGAAGCGTTGGCGAAGGCGATCGTTCACCAGGAAATTCCCTTAGCCAGCGAAAAGGTTCAGTGAAAAACTTCGCTACAATTCAAAACAGAAAAGCCGCCTTTCGGCGGCGATCTGTGGTGTTATTGTGGCAAAGTTTTTGTAAGTGGTTGCGGGGGCGGGATTTGAACCCGCGACCTTTGGGTTATGAGCCCAACGAGCTACCAGACTGCTCCACCCCGCGCTAGCATACTACCACTAATTCGATGTGTTCGTATAGCCGTCGCCCGAATGAGGGCTCAAGGTTGCTACCGGTATCGGACGCGCGTCAGTCGCCGGAGGCGCTTCCTTTTGATCCTGTGCAAGCTTGATTACAACCTCGCCGGAGCGGACAAAGCCGAACTTCTGCCGAGCGAGGTGCTCGATGAATCTCGAGTCAGTTCGGAGTCGTTGAACGTCCCGCTCGAGCGTCTCCACGCTTATGGTCAAGTCCTGAAGTTTTTCTGTCGCCGCTGCGTGCTTGATGAGCGCGCCGCCGAGCTCAGCTCGCGCGTGTGAATAAATCGACACACAGGTGGCAGCCGCCGCAAGAATTATCGTCAGCACCACTCCATCAACCAAACGTTGTGCCCGGACTCTTCGTTTGACTCCGCGTCTAACTCTTACAGCGGTACCGGTGACCGGACGAACTCCAACTTTAACACCGGTCCTGTCGACCAGATCATCCCAGAATGTACTTGTGGCCTGACTCAAGTAGCACCTCCAATTCCTGTTCGTTAGAAGCTTCAGCGTATACACGAACCAAAGGCTCGGTTCCGGAAGGACGCATCAGAATCCATGACCCGTCGTCAAGAATGAATTTCGCTCCGTCAATGCGGTTTACCGAAGTGACCCGACGCTCGGCGAACTCGCTTGCGCCTTCAGAGAGCTTGCCTGCCAACCCCGCTTGCAATTCGGGCGTCAGCTCGACACCTATCCTTCCACTGACTAGCTTGCCTACCTGTGAATAGGTTTGCGCGAGCATCTCGCCTAGAGACGCACCACGCTTGGCAACCATCTCGGTAACCAGCAGGCACGCCAGTATCCCATCTTTCTCGGGTAGGTGTCCTCTGATTGAAAGGCCGGCGCTTTCTTCGCCGCCTATCGAGATCGCATCCTCATCTATTAACTTGCCAATGTACTTGAATCCTACTGGGGTCTCGATGACTTTGATCCCGCGGCGCGCGGCTACCCGGTCGACCAGGTGCGTCGTAGCTACCGAGCGGGCGACAGCATCGGTCCAGCCGCGCGACTCGGCCAAGTAGTCAACCAAGAGTGCGATGATCTGGTTTGGCTCGATAAACGTGCCGTCACGATCGATGATTCCGAATCTGTCCGAGTCGCCATCAGTAGAAAGCCCGAGATGACAGCCGTCACTCATCACGACATCGCGCAGTTCCGGAAGGTACTCGGCCTCCGGCGACGGGCTATGACCACCGAAGTAAACATCGCGGAAATCGTGAATCATCCTCACATCGCAACCTGCGTCGCGGAGCGCCTTATCAAGGTAGCCACGCCCGGTGCCCCAAAGCGGATCGTAGGCCACGCGCAATCCAGCCTCCGCGATCGCGTTCAGATCAATTTTCTTCGCAAGATCGTTCAGGTAGTCGGCCACCAGTGCCAGAATCTCGACGGGTTGGTCTTTGGTCGGGACCGGAATCTTCTTCCCTTCGAGCTTTGCAATCTCCTCCTCTATCTCAATGGTAACCTCGGGTAGCGCGGGCGCTCCGTCAGAACTGGAGAATTTCATTCCGCAATAGGTCGGGGGATTGTGGCTCGCAGTGAAGTTGATTCCGCCGCTCGCGGTTCTCGCTCGAATGGCGAAGGCGATCGCCGGTGTAGGCGTGGCGCGGTCAGTGAGCAGCGGCCGCAACCCATTCGCGGAGATCAAACGCGCCGACTCTTCAGCAAACGTCTCGGCCATGAATCTGGTATCGTATCCGACAATGACTTGAGAACCGGGCGCGCGGGGCGTGATCCAATTCGTGATCGCCTGCGTGACCTGACGGACAGCGCCAAAGGTAAACTCATCGGCAATGATAGCGCGCCACCCTGAGGTTCCGAATTTTATCATCAGCTTGAATTGTGCCCGGCTCGTGAGGAGAACCGATGGATAAACCCTGCGGTGAATCTAGACGTCCAGGCCCAAGTGGGGACGGGAACCGTGAACCGGAGCGACTGTACCATCTTTTTCTCCCTCGCGCAAGAATTTTCTTTCGCTTAGTTAAGATTCCTCTGTTGAGGCTATACCTCAACATCATGACCGAATCAATGAACGATCTGGACGCAATCCCGACGTAACGGAATTGGACGGGCGCGCGGTTATCAGAAGTGAATGAGTTGGGGCATCCAGTGGATCGTCGCCGGGTAAGGGCTCTTAGTGGCGTTGCGGCTTCGAGTCCGAGCGTCTATTCTTTGTGGCTGTCTGAGCGTCGCAGCTCGATTGCCAGAAGCCACTTGGAAACCGGAGGACAATCTCTTGTCGCAATCTGTTGGCACCACCGTAGCTCACCTGAAAGGTGAATTAGCGAAAGCGGTCGTCGGACAGGACGCTGTAATCGAACAGGTCCTGATCGCTTTGCTCACCGAAGGACACGCTTTGATCGAAGGTGTACCCGGGACGGCGAAGACGCTGCTTGTAAAAGTGCTCGCGCGCGCTATCGGCGCAGAGTTTGGGCGGATACAATTCACCCCCGATTTGATGCCGGCAGACGTCACCGGAACCAACATCTTCAGTATGGCAACTTCTACGTTCACTCTACGGCACGGACCTATCTTCACCGACTTATTGCTGGCTGACGAGGTCAATCGTACTCCTCCAAAGACGCAAGCCGCATTGCTTGAAGCTATGGAAGAGCGCCAGGTGACCATCGACGGCGAGCCCCATAAGCTATCGCCGCTGTTCACCGTTCTTGCGACACAGAACCCGATCGAGTACGAAGGAACATATCCTTTGCCCGAGGCCCAGCTCGACCGATTCATGCTGAAGATCATCGTCGACTATCCGAATGCAGATGAGGAACTGAGGGTTGTTGCAAACTGGAACGCGGGGTTCAATTCACGGCGGCTCGAAGATATTGATATTCAACCGATCCCCGACGCGGCTGCAATTCTGGATTGTCGCTCACAGGTTCGTGCTGTCACTGTCGAGGACGGAGTTCAGCGCTACATCGTTGCTATTGTCCGAGGGACGCGCGGCGCCATTAACCTTTCGTGGGGCGCAAGCCCGCGAGCTGCGGTTGCGCTGTTGCTGTGCTCGAAAGCGCTTGCGGCGATTCGAGGGCGCAATTTTGTGACCCCTGATGACGTCAAGGAGATCGCTAAGCCCGTGTTGCGTCATCGCATAGTGCTCCGCTCTGAAGCAGAGATCGAAGGCGCGTCTCCTGATCAGGTGCTCGAGGAAGTGATCGCGGGTATCGATGTGCCGAGGTGAGGCGTGATGCGTGAGTCACGATTCACGTTTCAAGTATCACGACTACAATATGACCGGACGAACCGAACCGATCCCCGCTGCCGCCGTTGCGTTTGTCAGAGACGCAGCGCGCGGGATCGAAGTTTATCTAAGCCGCCGGCCTGCTCACTTCCGCTATTATCCCGGGGCATTTGTATTTCCCGGCGGCCGCGTGGATCGCGAAGACGCTGACATCAGAGCGACGGCCCGCCGCGAGGTATTTGAGGAGATTGGCATCGAGATCAACACCGAACGACTCGTGCCGTTGAGGAATATTCACACCAGCGCGCATGCAGGGCCGGTCTATCACATGCTCACGTTCGCGTATGCGGTTGAAGACCAATTCACCACAAGGTTAAACGATGAAGAGGTCGATGAGGAGATTTGGATAGACGCGCGCGATGCGATTACGCGTCTGGACCTGCCTTATCAAATAAGAGCAGCCGTAAACACGATCGCCGGCTTCGCAAGCGTTGCCGACCTGCTGACCGCGCTTGAGCAGGGAAGCATTAACGAGGACTACTGGTTTTGACATTCGTCTTCACAACTCGGTTCTTATTGCTGCTCGGTCTTGGGCTTGTGTTGCTTTCGCTCGGATGGTTCAGCCGAGATGCGATTTACCTGACGGTGATCTACGATTTCGCGTTGCTAGTGGCGGCTGCGGCGGACTACCTGCGATCAGAAAAGTCTAACGCTTTCCGTGTCGAACGTGAGATGGAAGAACGTTTCGCGATGGGAGCTGAAAATGAAGTAACGATTCGGATTGCCAACCGCTCCCGCCGCAAGGTCAGTTTCATTGTCAAGGATGAATATCCATCCGAGATGGAGCTGATGACTCCTCGCGAGGCTCAACTTAGCATACCGGTAGGCCGCTCACGCGTGTGGAGATACAGCCTGCTGCCGACCTCGCGCGGCAAATACACGTTCGGGGACACGCAGCTTCGTTATCGCACACGTCTTGGATTCCTCTGGCGCCAGCTCACTATTTCGACCTCGAAGGACGTGAAGGTCTATCCCGACATACGCGAAGCAAAGAAGCATGAGATCTACGCTCATCGCAATCGGCGGCCGGACCCGGGGTTGCGGCGAATGCGAGTGCGTGGACAAGGGCGCGAGTTCGAATCCTTGCGCGAATTCGTCACTGGCGACGAGATTCGGCACATATCCTGGCCAGCGACCGCTCGACGCGGAAAGCTTATCACCAGGCAATATACAATCGAGCGCAGCCAGAACATTGTGATGCTGCTGGACACAGGTCGCCTGATGACCGCGCGAATTGGCAAGCTCACAAAACTGGATCACGCGGTTAACGCGACGCTGTCAATCGCATATGTGGCGGCGGCGGGCGGGGACAATGTTGGACTAGTCGCGTTCTCGCGGCGCGTGGTGAGCTACTTGCCGCCTCGGCGCGGGCACGATCAGATCAATCGACTGATGGAAGCTCTATATAGTCTCGAGCCGCAGATGATCGAGCCGAGCTACAAGCGAGCATTCAACTTTTTCAGTGCGAACTGTCATCGGCGTTCGCTTGTCGTGATACTCACTGACCTCGTGGATCGCGATGCGTCAGCGGAACTGCTTGCGAATGCGTCGCAGCTCGTGCCGCGTCATCTTCCGTTGATCATCACGATCGGGGATACAGACCTGAAAGAACTGGTGCGGGCGCATCCCGCGTCGTCCGGTGATGTGTATCGGCAATCTGTAGCAGAAGAGATATTGCGGCAGCGGGAAGAGGCGCTCGCGCGCATTCGTCACGCAGGCGGACTGGCGCTGGATGTTCCGGCTGGAAGGCTTTCGCTTGAGTTAGTGAACAAGTATCTAGAGGTGAAAGAGCGCGGGTTGTTGTGATTGATGAGAACCGGGGAGTGTGCTTGCTGTTCAAAGAGCTCGGCTTCAGAGGCGGGCCCTGCACACATCAGCGAGATTGTGAACAGAGTTGTAACAAACACCTGATCCGGTTATCACTTTAGCACGCAAGACGACCCTATGCCTTACAGCGATCCTTTTTCGCGCAAATCCGCTTTCAGAAAATACAACGCCATAAGGGCCGCACTCATTGCGGAAATTGAGAACTTGTATGCAGCCGGTATGCGCGCAGGTGAGATGAAGCCCTCGATCAATCCCGCGATTAGCAACATCGGTATACAGCCGAGTATCAGTTTGATCGCCAGCCCTCCGTTCTCCACCAGCGCATCGATTCGGCGAAGATCGCCGGGCATCAGCAGCGCTTTCCCGATCAATAGACCTGCTCCTCCCGCGATGAAGATCGCCGTAAGCTCGATCGCGCCGTGAGCTGAAACGAAGATTGGTATCTCCCAGAAGCGATAACGAAAACAAAGGCTCAAGACCATGCCCAGCAGCAATCCGTTTTGAACTAACGCCAGGAACGTGCCGATGCCGACGAGGAGGCCGCCCGCAAAAGCATAGAATGTAACCATAATGTTATTGGCTTGAATGGACGTCGCTGCAAGCGGATTGGCTTTATTTACGGATTCAGTCCAGTTGTGATGATCTGCTATTGATTGTCTCAATTGCGGTGCGATGCGATCGGCGAAGCCCTCGTCGAGAAGGCAAGCTACAGAAGCAAATGCCGCCGAAGAGACGAAGACAATGAATGCAGTCAGCGTGTAGAAGAATGTCTTTCTGAAGACCGCCGGAAACTCATACCGGAAGAACGTAAGGAACACTCCAAAGCCCGAAGACTCACTGCGATAGATCGCTCCGTGCGCGCGACCGACAAGATGATTCAGATAATTCACCAGCCGCTGGTCGCGAACCTCTTCGCGAGCGATCGCCAGATCCGCGGCCGTGCGTCGGTAGAGCTGCCCGAACTCGCGAACTTCTTTTCCCGAAAGGTTGCTCAGTCGGAAACGAGACGCGCGAGTCGTCAGGTCCTCCAACCGCTTCCACTTTCCTAGTCTTGATTCGAGAAAGTTCTTCAGCATGTTGCAGCTTGCAGGGGACAGGTTATAGAGAATTGGTTGCGTAGAGCAAGCCGCCCCGAGCGCGCTCCTGCAATCTTTACGCTGTGCCCTGTAACCTGTAACCTGTAACCTGCCGTGCTGATTGGAAACGAACGAATTAAGAAGCTTCTACAGCGCGCGGTTGCCGATGATCGCGTCGGGCAATCGCTCTTGATGGCCGGGCCTCGCGGCGTCGGCAAGTACCAGTTCGCTATCGCACTGGCGCAGGCGCTCAACTGCGAACAGGTAAAAGATGGCGTTTCATGCGGAAAGTGTGGCTCTTGTTTGAGAATCGAACGGGGCGAGCACGCCGATGTCAGAACCATCTTGCGTGAGAGCAAGGACCCTTCGGTTAAGAAAGAATCCAGGAGTCAGTTTATCAAGATCGAACAGACTCGATCGATGTGTGAGCAGGCGCAGTTTCGTCCCTATGAGGGCCGTCGACGCGTCTTCATCATTGACGATGCGGAATGGTTGCTGCCAGGAGCCGCCAACTCTTTGCTCAAGACGTTGGAGGAACCCCCTCCAACGACGCTGGTAATACTCGTCACTTCGAAGCCCTACGTGCTGCTCGAAACGATTCGCTCGCGTTGTCAGATGTTGAACTTCGCGCCGCTCACCGTTTCAGAGCTTGAAGAGCACTTACAAACAAAGAAGATGCCGGCTGACGAGGCGCGATTGCGCGCACGGTTATCGCGTGGAAGCATTGGTCACGCGCTCGAGATTGATTTGAATGAGTATCGACAGACTCGAGACACGATGCTGGATGTCGTCGAGGCACTCGGCGTGACGCGCGAAATAGCGAAGCTAGTTAGTGCGAGCGAGTATCTTGGGCGAAAGCTCGACAAGGACGAGTTTGAGGTTCACATAGACGTGTTGCTGATATTGCTCGACGATCTGTTTCATTTGAAGCTCCACGCGCCTGAAGCGTTGCTGACTAATGAAGACATTGTCGAGCAACTCAAGCGAGTGTCTGAAAAGATAAGTGTCGAACACATAAACGGTTGGGTCGAACGCATCGAAGAAATCTTCCGAGCACTGCCTCGCAACGTGAATCGGCAGCTGGCGATGGACGCAATGTTCATCTGCAGCTGAATCATAGCCAGTCGTCAGACGGACCGATTCCGATCTCTTAGAAATTTCCAAAACCCATTGATATCGGCTACGCCATAATCAAGGACGGCTGAGTAGATATCGGAGCTCGCGAACTCACGGCGATACTTCGGGTGACGCCAACATTCGGTCTTGATCTGGAGAATCAAAGAGCGATTTGTGTCAGTGAGTCGTTCTCTGATGCGCTCTCCATAAGCTCGAGTGGCCTCGAAGCCTTTCGCATCAGTAGCCCAAACGTCTATCTTCCAGGCGCCTTCGCGCTCATCTCCCAGGTAGACGCCCCAATAGAGACCACTCGGCAATCCTTCCGTTGCGACGATCGTCTCATCGCGATAGTGCATTCGGTGTGGGCCGAGTAAGGCGGCAATTCTTCCGCCGAGCTCAAAGAATTGTCTCTTGGCGATGGAGGGTTGCACCAGGTGGATGTCCAGATCGCGCCACACCATCAAATGCAAATCGTAGCTTCCGATGATATGAACATAGCCGTACTCGTTCAGAATAGTGCGCAGGCCGGAACAGAGCAACTGGTCTGCTTCGGCTCGTAGTTGTGCGTCGGTTTCTTGCATACGTGTTAAGACGGAGATGGTGTTGCTCACTTGCGGTTCTGCCATTCGCTTTCTTTTCTGACGAAGTCTGTCCGCAGAGCGGACAGTCTACGGTACCTCTCCCGTCAGCAGTTTCTTCGGAGCGATCAGCCGCCAGGCTTCGCGTATGTGGAAGGCCAGCTCGTCATCGGTTACGCGATTGAGTTCGATACCGATCCAGCCAGCGCCACCAACGTACGGCGGTTTGTAAAATTTCTCAGGAGAGTTTTCGACGAGCATCGCCTGTACTCCGGGTGGGGCGGGGACAACCACTGAGACGTGCCCGTCATTGTGATGATTGAAGGAGCACATCGCGAAGACCTTCTTGCAGAAGAAGGTCGGTTCACCGTGTGAGAGCTTTTCGGTTGTCCCGGGCAGTGCGTTACAGATTCGGCGAATCCGTTTCAGGTGTTTTTCGTTGCTGACGGGCATCGGTCACTCAGGGCGGCTACTTAAGAACGATCTGAACATACCCATCATGCGTGAGACTAAACCGTCGATCAAGGCTCCGGCGTCAACTGACCCTCGATCTCGACGGTTATTGGTCGCCCGCCGAGACCGCTGTTTAGAAGCGCACACTTAAATTGACTCTCGGCACGTGAGAGGCGTGATTGAGTCGTATCTAAGTTTAGAATTCGTGAGAGGTCTTCACACGCTCGCCATGCTGAATCAGCGATGCGTTACCTGCGCTCACAAGCGATCCCGAAGTTTTCTGAATTATTAAAGAGGCGATTTGCGTCTATCTAGATTGGAGAGACATCCTAAAACTCGCAGCGATTTCGCATTCTAGATAATGATGACTGCGAGATTACGTACATTGCGTCCAGTCCTCTCCGCCTGATGTCCTTTGGAACCGCGACCTTGGTGGGAACGGGGTTTCAAGTCTAAGCAAGTCCAAAGCTGAATCTGAACCCTTATGGGGCGATGTGACAATCTTTTTCAGTTTGGCGCTTTCCGCTTGGATGCGGGCGAGCGGGTGCTCCTGCGTGATGGCCGATTAGTGCCGCTACCTGCCAAGGTTCTGAGCACCCTTATTCTTCTCGTTCGGAATAACGGCCATGTCGTGGAGAAGGATGTTCTAATGGAAGAAGTTTGGCCCGATGAGTATGTAGAGGAAGGCAATCTTGCCCAACACATCTTCATTCTGCGCAGGGCTCTGGGGGAAGGCACCGAGAATCCCAAGTACATCGAAACTGTTCCGCGTCGAGGCTATCGCTTTGTAGCCCAAATGATAGAACCCGAGGAAAAGGCCGATGGTGAAGCGATCGATTCTCTTGCGGTGCTTCCTTTTGTTAATGCGAGTAATGATCCCAACATGGAATACCTTTCGGATGGGATAACCGAGAGCATCCTGAATGGCCTCTCGCACCTACCGCAGTTGAAAGTGACGGCACGTAGTACGGTCTTTCGTTACAAGGGGGCTGGCATTGAGCCGCGAGAGGCTGGCCATAATCTCGGAGTCCGCACAGTGATGATGGGCGTCGTTCAACCGCTTGGAGAACGTCTTGTCATAAGTGCAGAACTGATTGATGTCGAGGATGGATCGCGGATCTGGAGTGAACATAACAGGAAGTTCTCCGACATCTTTTCTTTGCAAGATGAATTGGCCTGGGAGATCTCAGATAAGCTACGCATTAGTTTGAGCGGCGAGCAGAAGCAAAGACTAACAAAGCGCTTTACGGAGAACAGAGAGGCCTACGAGTTTTATCTTAAGGGACGATACGCCTGGGGCAAGAGAGGCATCGAGGACCTGAAGAAAGGAGTCGACTACTTCCGCCAGGCAATTGCTGAAGATCCGAACTATTCCCTGGCGCATGCCGGAATAGCGGATTGCCTCGTCTTACTCGGATTATTCGGAGCGAATAATCCACGAGAGATCATGCCTCAAGCCAAGGCGGCCGCCATAGAGGCCATCAACTTGGATGAATCGCTCGGGGAAGCTCACGCTTCATTGGGGCAAATAAGACTCATATATGATTGGGATTGGACAGGAGCGAGGGCGGATTTTCAGCAAGCTGTACGCCTCAACCCAAACTATCCGACAGCCCATCAGTGGCATGGTGAGTATCTGGTCTCGAAGGGTCTATTTGATGAGGGGCTCGCAGAGCTGAAGAAGGCCCGGGATCTCGATCCACTCTCGCTTATCATCAATACAAATCTTGGACTCAACTTCTATTGGGCACGCTGCTACGATCTCGCTATCGAGCAATTGGAACGCGCGCTCGAACTGGAGCCAAGTTTCTTTCGCGCGCACCTTCACCTCGGCATGTGTTACGAGCGCAAAAGAATGTACGGAAAAGCGGTCGCCGAGCTGGAAAAGGCGAGAGCCATCAGTGAAAACTCCTGGACTCTATCCGCCCTCGGTCACTGCCACGCTTCCTTCGCCGCCAGAGCGGAAGCTGAAAGATTTTTAGACCAGTTGTTGGAGTTGTCAGGCCGTCAATATGTTTCGTGCGCGACGATCGCAGTTGTGTACGCCGGATTCCCGGACGCGGCGGATCACACAATGGAATGGCTGGAGAAGGCTTATGACGAACGCTCTGGATTACTCATCTGGTTAAAGGTGTGGCCGATTTTTGACCATCTTCGTTTAGACGCGAGGTTCGTTCGTCTTTTGCGGCGCATTGGGTTTGCGAATGATGGGGAATGACCCTGAGCGCGTCGGTTGAGTTGCCGACCCCACCAAACGTCATCAGCCAAGAACTTGCTAATAACTGCGTAAGAGTCACCCAAAGACTTTCGGTCAGGGCTGTCCGTATAATCAGCTTCATCCTGTAAGCACGACAATAGTCAGGGCTGCTGATTTCCAGGTTACTGTGGCGGTTCGCGGGCTCACATTTCACGGATTGTTTCCTGTTCAGTGTGAGCTTCCAGATATATGGAGGAGAACAATGAAAAAGCACTTCACTCGCCTCTTCATTTGCTTGACCTTGTTTACCATTTTTGTAGTTGCCTCTGCGCCGACCGGCGGCAGTGTCGCGTCCGCGTCTCGTGCCGGCGCACAGGAGAATCCGGTGTTCGTGCAGCCCACCGCGTTATACAGGTTTCAAGTCTCCTATTGGGACGGTGGTCACCTTCTGACAAGTAACTTCGGGGAGGGAACAGCTAATGGGTATTCCTTCGATCCGTTCAACCAGCCTACCTTTGATGGTCTTGGAATATACGTACCGCCGCCCGGATACACTCCCGACCCAAACGCAGGGCTTAGAGCACTCCATCGCTGGACGGTCGTTCAGGACGGGTGGAGGACCTACTTCTACTATTCGACGTACTACGCCAGTCACGGGAGCGACTACTACTACAATGGCATTGCGGGCTATGTGTTTCAGCCGGGGAGGTTTACATTCACTAATCCAGCCTTCATTAACCCATTGCCTTTGCATCAGTTGTCGATTTGGTACAGTCAGGACTTGGGCTTCTGGTACGGATATGGCTTTTCTGGGTCTGGCAACCAAGAACCACCACCTAATAGGCCGGGCAAGAGGATCTACTACGATCAAGGCATTATCGCGGCGCTACCGCCGGCATGCGTTGATCCTCAGTTTCCACAGCCACCGCCTCCCGGTGGTGTAGGCTGCGCCTATGCCGTTAGGTTCGATCCGCCGCCTCCTCCCCCTCCTCCGCCTCCACCTCCGCCCCCCGGATCATGCAACGCCAGTGCAGGGATAAGAAGCAGGTGCGCCCAACTGGGAGGCTGGTGGGACGATGAGTGCTGCTGCTGTGAGTATTAGAAACGCAGTTCCGCTAAGGGGGCGACGCAAGTCGCCCCCTTACCGTTGTGACCATGTGATCATCATTCTTCGTAGAGCGCTTCGACGCCGATGCGAATTTCGTCCGCGTCTTAAGAACTTCAGCTAAGACTCACCCAAAGACTTTGTCGCCCCGCCGGTCATAAGATCCAACTTCCTTACGGCTCAGCTTGCTGGGGCTGTGGCTCCCCAAAATACTTCCAGCGAAACACAAGTCCTAGACTGTCCCCACGTCCAGGGCCTTGATCCACTTCAATTCGAGCTAGGGAAAGGAGAAACCAATGAAGACACGATCTAAGTTGCTTCTGACAATCGCTTTTGTCCTTTTGGCATCAATGTTAATGCCGCAAAGTCGAACCACGGCATTCCAGGACCAATCACAGAAACCACCGACCAAATTCCTTAAGGTAAACAGGGCAATTCCCAGCCAATACAACGTGGCGCTCAGAGACAACATCGAGCGCTCAAGGATTCGTTCCGTCGCTGGCAACCTGGCGCAGGCTTTTGGTGGCAAACTAACGTATGTATATGAAGACGCTCTTAAGGGCTTCACGGTCGAATTACCAGAAGCTGCAGCCATAGCCCTTAGCAAAAACCCCGAGGTGGAATACGTAGAAGAGAATGGCGAAGCCACCATCGCAGACACGCAGTGCGCTGCTACCTGGGGCCTTGATCGAATAGACCAGCGAGACTTACCCCTTAATGGGTGCTACACATTTAATGCCACAGGGGCGGGAGTGAATGTCTATGTGATTGACACGGGCATACGCACTTCTCATCAGGAGTTCGGTGGCCGAGCAGTCGCCGTCTTTGATTCATTCGGCGGTAACGGACAAGATTGCTTCGGACACGGCACACACGTAGCAGGAACTGTAGGAGGAAGTACGTATGGAGTCGCCAAGAGCGTTTCGCTATATGCCGTGCGCGTCCTTGATTGTAATGGCTCTGGCGACGCCTCTACTGTTGTTGCCGGTGTCAACTGGGTGACAGGCAACCACGCCAACCCCGCGGTGGCGAATATGAGCCTCAGGTTGTTTGGCATCTCTCAATTTCTAGATGACGCAGTCAGAGGGTCAATCGCTTCGGGCGTAACCTACGTGTTAGCTGCCGGTAATGAGAATGACAACGCGAGTAACTACTCCCCGCCACGCGTTCAGGAGGGGATTACAGTTGGTGCGACAGGTAATTTCGAAAGTACAGATCCCGTTTCAGATGCGAGAGCTTCGTTTTCCAACTTCGGCCCTGTTTTGGATGTATTTGCTCCGGGTGTCGCCGTCACGTCTGCGTGGATTGGCAGCGACACTGATACGCTCACCATCTCAGGGACATCTATGGCTGCGCCGCACGTGGCGGGCGTCGCCGCGCTTTATCTTCAGGGTAACCCCGGCGCGGCGCCCGCCACGGTGAGTAATGCGATTACAACGAGCGCGACTACTGGCAAGGTCAATCCGGGTCTTGGCTCGCCAGACCGGCTGTTGTTTTCATTGCTCACCTCTCCCCCTGGGCCGCCGGGCGGCGAGCCAGTGCCGGCAGATTATGACGGGGACTTCAGAGCGGACATAAGTATGAAGATGAATGACGGCAGATGGCTGATCGACTATGCCTCGAACGGGTTCGGCGCTTGGGACGCAACCTATTCGGGATATGGCGGTACGGACTCTCACCCGGTGCCGAGAGATTATGACGGAGACGGGAAGGCAGACCTCAGCGTAAAGACCGATAGCGGGGCATGGAGCATTGACTACTCAAGCAATGGTTTCGGCGCCTTCGACGTCACGTTTTACGGCTACGGCCTGGCAGAGTCTCGGCCCGCGCCCGCCGACTACGACGGGGATGGCAGGGCCGACCTTTGCTGTCATTCAACCAGTACTGGCCAGTGGCGCATTGATTACTCATCCAACGGCTATGGCGCTTGGGATTTTAACTGGGGCGGCTACGGCTACTCGGAGAATCGCGAAACGCCGGCCGACTACGACGGCGACGGGCGCGCAGATATTAGCATCCACTCCATAACTCAAGGGAGGTGGAACATTGACTACGCTTGGAATGGCTTTGGCGCCTGGAATTTCTCGTGGGGCGGCTACGGCGGCTCGGAGAATCGCGAAGTGCCGGCCGACTACGACGGCGACGGGCGCGCAGACATCAGCGTTCGGTCTGATACCGGTCAAAACTGGGTCATAGACTATGCCTGGAATGGTTTTGGCACCTGGAACGCTTCTTACGCGGGGTACGGCGGCGCGGACAGTATTCCGGTGCCGGCCGATTACGACGGGGATGGACGTGCCGACCTAAGCATCAAGACAAGCGATGGCCGGTGGCTCATTGACTACTCTTCAAATGGCTTTGGCGCCTTTGATCAGACCATAGTCCTTCAATGAAAATGTTAAGATTGAGGCCTGGGGCCTAATCGATAGTCATATTAAGGCAGGCGGACACCTGCCTTAATATGACTTCTCGCCGTAGCGACTACTGAGCTTTGAAGCTCGGCCAAGCCAGCAGTCAAATCAGCCGGCTCACCCTACTCGACGACATATGGGAATCTGGTGAATCGTCCCAAAAATGTCATAAGGGGAGGAGTAATCTATTAGTCACGAAATAACCGGAAGCGCGACCGCTTTGATCGCGTGAGCGGCCGGCACAAAGCCCTCCGGTAGGTCGCCGTTGTCCGCTCGAAGATACTGCAAGTAGTGTGGCTTCAATCCGGCGATCAGCTCTTTGCGAGACTTAACCTTGATTGGTTTGCCGGTGTAGATCTTGCCTAACCGGCCCATCATCTTCTCGGACATCGCGCTCGAGAACATCAACAAAGGCCACTTGAAGTTCGGGCCGTTCAGCTTTCTTAGCTTGTACATCCACAACCCGATCGCCCCTACCCGCCAGGCGGTCGGCGCCCACCAACTGTACTGGCCCGGACGAAGGTTCATCTTCCAACACTTCATTATCAACTGCCACTGAAGCGGCGAGAGCTGCATCGTTTCGGTCACACCCGTCTTCATTTCCATTCGCGTGTCATGCAGCGGAGTGAAGATCGACGGGATGAAGAATGCGAACAACCCCCGCCGCTCGACTTCGTAGATCAGATCGAGTGTCGCCATCACGTCTTCGTCGGTCTCGTCGGGATTGCCGACGATCAGAGTCATCGCCGGGAACCAGTTGTTCGCGTTCAGCACGGTCAAGCCCTGGATCACCACACTCGGCCAGTCTTCGATAGAGAAGGGAACTCCCTTGCTGGGCATGATCTTCTTACCCATCGACACTGACCCGGTCTCGAGACCGATCAGCGGTGTCAGAGCCTTCTTCTTCGGATGCGAGCTGAGGTACGGAAGATGAATCGGGCTCTGTGGCAACAGGACGTCAGAGAGCTTGTTGATTAAGATCGGATCGACCACTGCAGGCGCGATAGTCGAATGACTGAGCACGTGGTGCTCGACGCCCGGCGTGTTGACGATGTCAGTGTACAGATCGACAAGCGCTTCTCGATTCGGAAAGTAAAACGGTATATCGGTGTGAACCTGACCCCAGATGAACATGTCTTCAGTGGCTAGCGAGATCTGCTTGTTGCCCTCACGAACATTTGCGCGCACGGCTTTCATGATCTGATCTTTGGGAAGATCGATCTGAGGATTCAAATCCGGAAGACAGAACTGGCAGCGGCGCCCGCAGCCGGTAGTCATTTCAACTACGCCGAAAGTTGTTCGCTTATCGGGGAAGATAATGCCTTCACGCGTCGTAGGGTGTTTGACTTCGATTTCTCGCGGCAAGTCCTCACCACGAATGGCTTTGCGAAACAGCTCGAGAGTGTCCAGAGATTCGCTGCGGCCCTCGACTACGCAGTCAACTCCGAGCTCGTCATATAGATCGGTCTGGATGATCTGCCAGCCGCCCGAGCCGCCAACAATCACTTTGAAATTGTCGCGATAAGGGTTCGATTTGATCTGCTGAAACATCAACCGCGCGTAGTGCGAGTTGATAGGCATTTTGGAAGAGCCGAAGATCGAAGTGTACACGCCGGCGGCGAAGGTCACTCCGAGCGGGTTATGGGTCGAGACGGCGACGACTCTCGTATTGGGTCCGACAAATTTGTGAAGGTCATCAGGAAGGCAAGCGGCTATGTCATCGGCATTGAACTCGCGTCCGAGCGAAGCTTCGAGCACGCGCGTCCCCGCAGGCATGTACTTCGCGGAGCCGTCATTGTTGTATTCGACCTCGCGCCACTTCGGGTACTTGCGATTGAGCACCCCCTCCATCCAAATCGGCATGGAGGCCATCCCCATCTGGATGAAGTAGCCAGCGTGATCGATGGTTTCAGTGAGTGGCGCGGTGAGAACTATTAGCTTGCCTCCGTCGGCCGGGCCCTGGGCCGCAGCTTCGATCTGAGCTGAATGCAGGTGACCATTCGCCTTTGCCTTACCCGATTTGTTACCGTTCGTGCCCACTTGTGATGACCTCATTGTTTCACCGTTAATTGTTCCCATCTCGCACACCTCACCTATTGGAGAGACGCATATCTATTCGGAGCAGCATAATGCCGTTTGCGAAACGTGGCTAATTCTATATGAAGCCGGCTTTTCTTACCATTGCGATTTTGAGGCTATGGAGAGGCCCGGCCATAAGCGACCGTGGGGCCGGTATTCCAGAAGCTCGCCGAGGCGTGCTATAGATTCAGCGAGGGTTTCTAACTTGCAAAGCGATGGAGGAAGACCATGAAAGCCATTCGAGTACACGAGTTCGGCGGACCAGAAGTGTTGCAGCTCGAAGAGGTGCCTGATCTGACACCAGGTGTCGGGCAGGTCGTAGTGCGAGTTCGTGCGATCGGCGTTAACCCGGTGGACACTTATATAAGAGCTGGTCTGTATCCGTTGAAGCCCAGCTTGCCATACACGCCCGGGATGGATGCCGCAGGAGTAGTCGAGTCTATAGGCGAAGATGTTACGCTCGTCGCGGCCGGCGATAGCGTATACGTGGCGGGAACTCTCAGCGGAGCGTATGCTCAACAAGCTTTGTGCCTGGAGTCACAGGTCCATCGCTTGCCGGCCCAAGTTACATTCGAGCAGGGGGCGGCTATTGGTGTCCCTTACGCGACGGCTTATCGGGCACTCTTTCACCGAGCCCAGGCCCGTCCAGGGGAAATCGTGCTCGTGCATGGGGCGACGGGTGGAGTCGGAATCGCTGCGGTTCAGATAGCTCGCGCTGCTGGAATGACCGTCATAGCGACAGGCGGAACGGAAAAGGGCCGCGCCAACGTTGCACAACAGGGGGCGCATCACGTCCTCGATCACCATGCACCGAACTATCTTGATCGACTGCACTCGTTAAGAGGCGGAACCGGTGTCAACGTGATTTTGGAGATGCTCGCAAACGTGAACCTGGGCAAAGACCTCGGCGTGCTTTCGAAGGCGGGTCGGGTTGTCGTGATCGGCAGCCGCGGCCCGGTCGAAATAAACCCGCGGGATGCGATGGGTCGTGACGCGAGCATATTAGGAATGACGCTGATGAACGTGAATGATGAGGATCGGGCGAGCATTCACGCGGCCCTGGTCGCGGGGCTCGAAAACGGAACACTCAAACCCGTCGTGGGGAAAGAGATGCCGCTGGCTGAAGCGCCTCGCGCCCACGAAGCGGTGCTAAATGCGGGTGCGTTTGGAAAGATTGTGTTGATACCGTGAGTGATGAGTGAAACGTGATCCGTGAAACGTGATTCGTGACTCGAACTGCGCGCTAATCACGAATCACGTATAATGCATCATTCGACCCAATCAGCGATAAAGATATTCGTTTCGCCCTGGACCTTGTCGTTTCGGTTCGACGCGAAGACGAGCTTCTTTCCATCCGGGCTGAACATTGGGAAGCCATCAAAGGTCGGATTGAAGGTGATGCGCTCGAGTCCGGTGCCGTCGACGTTAATCGAGTACAGATCAAAGTCTCGGCCCTTCGGATCGTCCATGTTCGAAGCGAAGATGATCCGCTTGCCGTCCGGAAAAAAGTAGGGAGCAAAATTGGCTTTGCCGTTGTGGGTAACTTGACGCTTGCCGGTGCCATCGGCCTTCATCACCCAGATCTCCAGCGTCGTCGGTCGAATCAGATTGTCCTTCAAAAGCGCAAGATAATCGGCCTTGTCCTTTTCGGTCGTCGGGTGATTAGCGCGAAAGACTATCCAGTCGCTGTCGTAAGACCAGAACGGACCGCCATCGTAACCAATCTCGTTGGTAAGGCGTTTCACATTCTGTCCATCGATATCCATTGTGTAAATGTCGAGGTCTCCATCTCGCGTCGAGGTGAACGCGATCTTTTTGCCGTTTGGAGAAATCACTGACTCAGCGTCGTAGCCTGGTGTCCTTGTGAGCTGCTTCAGATCAGACCCGTCGGGCCTGGCGCTAAAGATGTCGAAGCCGGGATAAATCGCCCACACATATCCCTTCGAGTAATCGGGCTTGGGCGGACAATCGGGACTCGCGAGATGCGTTGACGAATAAGTGATTCGCTTGCCGTTTGGATAGAAATACGAGCAAGTCGTGCGGCCCTTGCCGGTCGAAACTAGTCGCACATCCGATCCGTCGATGTTCATAGTGTAGATCTGGTCGCATGCCCGACCGTCGCGCGTCGATTGAAAGATCAACTGTTTTCCATCACCCGAGAAGTACGCTTCGGCGTTTTCACCACCGTTACTGAGCTGTCGAATGTTGCGAAGGTGCTTCTCATTTGGCAACCGAAGCGGGTCATCAGAACCGGGGTTTGCGTATCCCGCAGCCAGAGCCGCTGCGATAACAATCAATACCACAATTGCAGGTTTCATCTTTCCTCCCAAGAGAGCCTCCACGAGCGATATCTGACAAGCTTTCCGGTGTGTCACAATCCTAGAGGGCTTCATCTGGTCGATGACCAACTGAAGTTTGCCGGACAAGCCCCGCCGCAACCCTGATAGCTTCAACCAAACTGCGATGATCCGCAACTCCGCGACCCGCTATGTCAAAAGCCGTCCCGTGATCAACCGAGGTACGAATGATCGGCAGCCCAAGAGTAACATTCACCGCATGGCCGAAAGCCAGACACTTTACCGCCACCAACCCCTGGTCATGATAGCAGGCGGCAACGGCGTCGAACTCGCCTTTGAACGCGCGCAGGAAAAGTGTATCGGCGGGGAAGGGACCGGTCACGTCGATGTCTTTGCCGCGACATTCTTTGATTGCGGGCTCGATCTGGCTAGTCTCTTCTGAGCCAAACAACCCGTGTTCCCCGGCGTGAGGATTTAGACCCGCCACAGCGATTCGAGGGCGGGCGATTCCGAACCTCCGCAACTCCCGATCGGCCAACTCGATCGCGCCTGCGACCCGTTTTGTTGTGATTGCTTTGATGGCGTCGGACAGGCTGCAATGAATGGTTAGAAGAAAGACACGGAGGTTGCCCGCGAAGAAACACATCACCGTTTGCGATGCGCCGCACAAAGCAGTAAGCATTTCGGTGTGACCCGGAAACGGCGAGCCAGCCAGCTTGAGGGATTCTTTATTGATGGGAGCGGTGGTGATTGCGTCCAGCTTTCCAGCGAGGCAAAGGCGCACACCTGTCTCGATTGCGGCAATCGCAGCGCGCCCCGAAGCCGCTGATACGGCACCCCACTGAACTTGTTCATTAAGACATTCGGTGTCCACGATCATGGGAACGATGGGATTATCGAGGGAGGCGAGTTCGTCCCTTTCGTTTCGTATCGGGAAATCCGACGCCAGACCGAGCTCAACTGCTTGCCTGTTTAGCTCGGCCGCATCCCCCAGAATCACCGGTACGCAGAGGGAGAGCACCTCTTCATCGGCAACGGCCTTCAAGACAATCTCGGGTCCGATGCCGGAGGGGTCTCCGATCGTAATTCCTATGCGCGGTTTGTCAGGACAAGATGCTGGATTAAAAGGGCCCATCATCGCGAGGTGGGAACGGCGTAGTCGTCGCCGGGCTACTCTTCCGAGGAATCCTCGCCGTGGTCACCGTTGCGGTCCCCGTCATGATCATCATGATCTCCCTCATGATTCTGACCGGGATCCCTGCCGTCATCATCGCTGGCATCGCCGCCGTTTTCAGCGTCTTCGAGCTTGAACAAGTACTTGATGTTGTGTTTCAGCACGAGCAGATTAGGTCCGTCAGTTCGATGGAGCTTGATGCATCCGCGGTCGTACCACTCGATGCTGCCTCGCAGTTCTTCGCCGTCTTGAAGCACCATTACCATCGGCGTCCTGTTATCCATCTGCTTCTTGTAATAGAAGCTCTCGGCATGAGTCTGTTCCGGGGGCACACGCTTGCGATTCGGATCGTTTTGATTTCGACGATGCTGATTATCGCGATCGCGATCGCCTCGCTCTCGTACTTCGGCAAGTGTCGGTCTTATTAGTTTCCTATTCACAGCACATCCTCCAGTCGACTAATGAATTCCTAAACGGTTAGCGAGCGCCGCACGCGCTCCTGGCTGTTTCGATCGGGTCCAAAGCGCGGAGCCAAACACAATCGTTTCAAAGCGGATTCGGCGCTAATTCCCCGGTAGTTTTCCAGCTAGAAATGTCGCGGGTGTTTGTCCACCGTTCAGAATGGTGTCATAGTAGCCAATCGGAAACAAAAACGCAAGCGGAGAGGTAAGTAAAAAGTAAAAGGTAAATGGCAAAATTTGGAGAAGCCGTGCTCCACTTCGCCTTTTACCTTTTACCTTTTTTCCATATGCCACGCCGGCTGGTGTAGAATAGATTTAGCCGGCTTACGAGCCGATCAGTGGAGGAAAGAACCATCAGCAATATTGAAGGGAACCTGCAGGGACTAAAGCCTAATCAAATTCGCCGTCTCGAAAAATTGTATCAGAGGCGTATCCCGCCACGGCAGATCGTCACCCAGGAGTTTGCACGCCAACTATCGGAAGCTTCGCACGAGATTCATCGTCAGGTCGGAGTGCTTGTTAATCGCAACGGCTATGTCGAGCACGTGGTGGTCGGCAACGCTCGCAGCATCGTACTGCCTGACTTGAAACGGGTGCGTATGGGCGCCGACAGGTTTCGCGGTCTGCGCTGTCTTCACACCCATCTGGCGGGTGAGGGACTGACGCAAGATGACTTGACTGATCTTGCGCTGCTCAGGCTCGACCTGATGGCTGCGATTGATGTTCGAAGTGACGGAATGCCGGGTGTGGTTCGAGCGGCGCATTTGTTGCCGGCCAACGGTCAACCTTCGCGACAGGTCTCAAGCGACCTCGACGAGGCGTTGGAGGGGGCTGAACCAACCGCGATGTGGGTATTCCTTGAGCCGCAGGTGCCCAGTCAGATCGATACCGATTTCGTCGACTTAATCGAGTCTCTCGAAGAAGAGCTGGCTCGCGCGAGGCACGTTCGCAACCCTCGCGATCATCGTGACCGGGCTATCCTCGTTGGTGTTACGACCGGCAGCGCGGCTTCAGTACAGGAATCGCTCGAGGAGCTTCGCGAGCTTGCGCGGTCCGCCGGCGTTGTAGTGCTCGATTCCATAATTCAGCGGAGGCAAAAGCTCGATCCGAGATCGCTGGTTGGCCGAGGCAAGCTCGACGAGTTGATAATCCGCAGTCTCCAACTCGGGGCGGATCTAATAATTTTCGACCAGAATCTTTCGCCGGCGCAGGTTCGAGCGATCAACGAAGCAACCGATCTGAAAATCATCGATCGGACTCAATTGATCCTCGACATCTTTGCTCAGCGAGCGCAGAGCCGCGAAGGAAAGATTCAAGTGGAACTCGCTCAGTTGAAATACATGTTGCCTCGGCTGAGTGGTTCCGGTATCGAGATGTCGCGGCTGATGGGCGGAATTGGCGGACGGGGTCCCGGCGAGACGAAGCTCGAAGTCGATCGGCGTCGCGTGCGCGATCGGATACACCTTCTCGAAAAGCAAATCGAGCAGATTCGCACCAGCCGGCGCGTGCAGCGGACGCGCCGCACGCGACGCGACCTCCCGATAATCTCAATCGTCGGCTACACAAACGCGGGCAAGTCGACTCTGCTGAATGCGCTGACGACCTCCACCGTTACGGCGGAAGACCGAATGTTCGCAACGTTGGATCCGACCAGCCGGCGCTTACGACTCCCGCGCGATCAAGAGGTCATAATCAACGATACAGTCGGTTTCATCCGCGATCTTCCGCCGGATCTTATTACAGCTTTTCGAGCGACGCTGGAAGAGATGGAAGGCTCGGATATATTGATTCACTTGGTTGACGCGCGGAGCGCGCAACTCGAGAGTCACATCGCTTCAGTCGAGAAGATCCTGTCTGATCTGAATCTATCGGGAATTCCGAGATTGCTCGTCTTCAACAAGTCTGATTTACTGAACGAAGACGAGATTTCGAACCTCAAGCAAGCGTTTGCTGCAGTTATGATCTCAGCGCTGGACTCCAAAACGCTCGTGCCGATGATCGAGCGAATGAGTGGTATGCTTGAAGATGTGAATGCGGATCGGCTGATGAATCAGGAGCGTCCTTCCGCAATCATGACAACGTAACTGTTATAGACGACAAGGAGAATTGTATGAGCGGCCTCTATGACAAGGGCACAGCGACTGACGAACGGGAGCAGTTTCGGCAGGAGTTTGCGACGCAACAAAACCAGCTCGAGCACCAGCGGCGTTCAAGATCGAGATGGCTGATCGGAAGCCTTGTAGGTGTGCTTCTGCTGCTGCTGATTGTGGGCGGCTCGGCGTGTGGAACTTACAACACCCTGATCGCCAAACAACAGCAAGTCAAGAACGGATTCTCAAATGTCGATGTCCAGCTCCAGCGACGGGCCGATTTGATCCCCAATCTGGTAAACACAGTCAAGGGTTACACCAAGCACGAAGAGACGGTTTTCGGCGAGATCGCCCAGGCTCGCTCGAAGCTGCTCGGGGCGCAAACAGTTGATGAAAAATCCGAGGCAAATGGGCAACTCACCGGCGCGCTGGGCCGATTGCTGGCTCTCCAGGAGAACTATCCAAACCTGAAGGCCGATCAACAATTCCTCAGGCTTGAAGACGATCTGTCGGGCACCGAAAACCGCATCAGCGTCGCCCGTCGCGACTACAATCAATCGGTGCTCGACTACAACACATCGCGCCAGCGATTCCCGACTGTGATAATGGCGAACCTGTTCGGCTTTCAAAACGAACCGGAATTCAAGGCGGATGTCGGCGCCCGCGAAGTTCCGAAAGTAGACTTCCCCAAGTAGCAACAAACATCAGTGTGCAGACGGTCGTGACGGTCACCCTCGATTGGCCAGTCCTGCGTTTTGAATGACCGAACGACTGTTGCCATGGTATCGTATGTCGGATTAGTAAACGTTCGACTTCCTGGGTGGGGGCTAAAGCCTTCGACATCAAGATAGCTGGAGTAGGATTAAATGAACTACGAAATGACCACCCAACCCACGATGGAAACACTTCTCGCGAGAATCAACGAGTGGGGCACAAACCTCACGGGTGAATTGGCTGAGATCAAGGCCGGCCAGGAGGAGTTGCAACAAAGCGTCCAGGAGCTGCGTAACGGTCAGGACGATTTGCGTAAGGGTCAGGAAGAACTCCGAGTTGATATGAACTCGGGTCTTCACCGCGTCAAGCGCCAGATACAGACTCTTAACGATAACATTCATGAAATGCAGGCCGAGATTCGCGAGTTGAACGTTCAAGTCGAGAAACTGGAGTCTGACTCGCTGGCTTCGAAGAGACCAGCTTCGTCTTAATTAACACCACTACAGGATAGAGCAGTCGCTATATGTCGGTACTCGTCGAGAAGAACGGGCCGATTACAATCGTGATCTTAAGTAGGCCCGGGGTTCGAAACGCGGTTGATCGCGCTGCTGCAGATGCGCTTGCCAACGCTTTTCGGGAATTTGATCAGGACGACGAAGCGCGTGTAGGAGTCCTGTTCGGCGATAACGGAACCTTCTGCGCCGGCGCGGACCTGAAAGCGATCGCCGCGGGTGAACACAATCGCACCGAACCTGCAGGCGATGGACCGATGGGTCCTTCGCGACTGGTGCTTAGTAAACCCGTCGTGGCGGCGATTTCAGGTTACGCAGTGGCCGGTGGACTTGAGCTCGCGCTCTGGTGCGACTTGCGGGTGATGGAGGAAGACGCAGTGCTTGGGGTGTTCTGCCGCCGCTGGGGAATCCCATTGATCGACGGCGGGACAGTTCGCTTACCCAGATTGATAGGGCTCAGTCGCGCGCTGGATCTGATCTTGACTGGCCGGCCAGTTGAGGCTCAAGAAGCCCTGAGGATCGGGCTGGTGAATCGCGTAGTTCGGAAGGGAACTGCCAGAGAAGCTGCCGAAGAGCTTGCTCGGGAGATAGCAGAGTTCCCGCAAGTCTGCATGCGCGGTGACCGGATGTCGGCTTACGAACAGTTTGATCTGAGCTTTGAAGACGCGCTGGCAAATGAATTCAAGCACGGACTCCTGGCGTTGAAGGAAGAAACGACTGCCGGAGCGAAGCGCTTCGCCGGCGGTGCCGGCCGTCACGGGAGCTTCGATGAAACAGTACCGTAGGTTGTCCAACCTGCGGAGGCCTCTCAGCAACGAGAGCGGAAAGGAAAACCTGCCGACCCATTATGGCGTCAAAGTCTCATTCAGCGATCCTGTCCGATACCCTTCAAGATCGAGCGTCACATATTTGAATCCGAGACCTTTCAACGCTTCGGACATTCGTCGAGCCATCTCAGCATTAAGCGCTTGCGGCATTTCTTCCTTGGCGATTTCAATCCGGGCAACGTCACCGTGATGGCGCACGCGCACTTGTTTGAAACCAAGTTGCTTCAATACGATTTCCGCCTTGTCTACCATTGAAAGTTTCTCGATTGTTACCATCTGTCCATAGGGCACTCGCGAAGACAGGCACGCCGACGCCGGTTCGTTCCAGGTCGGGAGGCCAGCCATCCGCGACATCTCGCGAATTTCCGCCTTGGTCATGCCGCATTCCAAGAGCGGCGAGCGCACTCCCTTCTCGCGAGCCGCTTGTCTCCCCGGCCTGTAATCGCCGAAGTCATCGGCGTTCGTGCCGTCGCAAATCACCTCGAATGCGCGCGCGCGCGCAAGTTGATCGAGTTTGGTGTACAGCTCAGACTTGCAGTAGTAACACCGGTTCGGAGGATTGCTGGTGTAATTCAGATCATCAAACTCCTGCGTGAGTATGATGTCGTGCTTGATGTTAAATACCTGTGTGATTTGATCGGCCAACTCTCGCTGAAAAGTCGGATACGAGGCGCTGTCCCCGGTGACGGCGATCGCCCGATCTCCAAGCTCCTGACTCGCAATGTACGCAAGGTAGGCGCTGTCGACGCCTCCCGAAAACGCAACGATGACCGATCCGAAGCTTCGCAACAGCTCTCGCAGTTTGGTTTCCTTCGATAGCGCGGATGTCTCGAACGAGTTGTTGATTCCGGACGCGTGTGGGTGAGTGGTCACGTTTCAAATGTTATCCGGTTGCGACGGTTCCAGCAATTGAGACTCTGTTATAATCCGGGAGAAAGAGGCCAGTTCATCGATGCCATTGCATAAGACCGAAGCCTTCGTGCTGCGCACGTACGCGCTAAAGGAAGCCGACAAGATTTGTGTGTTCCTCACGAAGGACCAGGGCAAAGTTCGCGGGGTTGCACACGGAGCGAGAAAGCTCAGGAGCCGCTTCGGCTCTGCGCTCGAGCCGTTTACTGAAGTGACGCTGGGGTATTTCCAAAAGGAAGGCCGCGAGCTAGTCAGCATTTCAACGTGCGACATTCTGCGATCGCACTTCGAGCGTGGCGCGCGTGATGTCGAAACGGCAAGCGCGTTCTCATATATGGCAGAGCTTCTTAGTGAGTTTTTACCCGAGCACGAACCTAATGAACGGCTGTACAGGCTCGTTGTGGCGACGCTCGAAGCGATCGAAGATCAAGTCGAACTTGCACAGACTTTGAGATACTTCGAGGCCTGGTTGCTCAAGCTGGTGGGGTTTTTCCCCGACACGTCACATTGCGCGGTTTGCGATTCCAGGATACTTGACGAGGAATCTGTGTTTCTTACCGGAGAGGGCGCGCCTCGGTGTTCGGCGTGCGGGGGTGGAAAAGGGTTCTCTGTGGACTCCGAGCTCCGTAGCGTCATCGGCGAGATGTTCCGCCTTCATCCGACGGCGTTCGCTCGCACGCGCATCAGACCCGATCACATTTCGAAGATTGGAGAGCTAAACTACCAGATCATCCGCCACGCATTGGAACGCGACCTCCGATCCCGATCCTCGCTCAAACAACTCAGTCCGGCGTAAGCGACGAGTCTGATTGACCGAATCAAATCCGGGCGAGAGCATCAACCAGATTATCGATCGCGTTCTTGCGTGTTGTTTCAGTTACACATACAAGCAGTGCGTCTCGCATCTCGGGATAGTAGCGTTCTAGCGTAATGCCGCCAATAATCTTTTGTTCGAGCAGCCGATCGGTCACTTGATTCGCCGGCCCTGGTGTGCGAACGACAAACTCGTTGAAGAAGGGCGAGCCAAACATCAAATCAAATCCGTCGAGCTTGCTGATTTGGGATGCCGCGTAGTGCGCCTTCTGCAGATTCTGCCGCGCGACTTCCTGCACGCCCCGCTTGCCCATCGTCGCAAGATAAACCGTGGCCATCAGCGCGAACAACCCCTGATTAGTGCAGATGTTTGAAGTCGCTTTCTCGCGACGTATGTGTTGCTCGCGAGTCGACAACGTGAGCACGTAACCCCGCCGTCCCTGTTCATCATAAGCCTCGCCAACCAATCTTCCCGGCATCTGGCGCACGTGCTTTTCCAGAGTCGCAAACATTCCGCAGTAAGGACCGCCATAGCTCAGCGGTATGCCGAAGGATTGAGTCTCCCCCGCGACGATGTCGGCGTCGCAAGCACCGGGCGGTTTCAAAACTCCAAAGCTCATCGGCTCGGTGACCGCGACGATCAGCAGCGCGCCGGCTTCGTGCGCCGCGTCGGCGAGTCCCTGCAGGTCCTCGATGGATCCAAAAAAGTTTGGCGATTGCACAACAAGAGCAGCAGTGCTGTTGTTCAATTCAAGAGACCCAGGATCAATCGTTGCGGCCTCACTGTGAGCAGTTACGTCGATTGTCAGGCCGAGGTTCTTGGTGTAAGCAGAGATGACCTCGCGATAGTGAGGATGCAGAGTGCCGGCGATGACGAATCGATTCCGGCGCGTCACCCTGTGAGCCATCAACACGGCTTCCGCCACCGCGGTTGAGCCGTCATAAAGCGAAGCGTTGGCGACCTCCATTCCCGTCAGCTGGCAGATCATCGTCTGAAACTCAAAGGTGTATTGAAGCGTTCCCTGGCTGAGTTCCGGTTGATACGGCGTATAAGCGGTGAAGAATTCCGCACGGGAGATTAATGAGTCGATGATGACCGGTATGAAGTGCGAGTAGGCCCCGGCTCCCAGGAAGGAGTGGTAGTCGGTTCCGTTTCTCGACGCGAGCGCTCGAAAGTATTCGAGCAGTTCGGGCTCACTTACGGGCTCGCCGACACCGATGGGCTCGTTGAGTCTTAGCTGTTCGGGGATTTGATCGAAGAGACCTTCGATGCGCTCTACTCCGATGTCCGCCAGCATCGCGCGGCGCTCATCGGGGGAGTTCGGTATATATCTCATTGGCGATTACTCCGCCGCTTCTTCCTTGATGTAGTCGTCGTATTCGATGGAAGTCAAAAGGGCGTCGACCTGCGAGGGGTTATCGATCCTGATGCGTATCATCCAGCCATCGCCATAAGGATCTTCGTTGACTTGCTCGGGCGAATCGTTAAGGCTTTCGTTGACCTCAATGACCGAGCCACTAACAGGCATGTAAATCTCGCTGACTGCCTTTACGCTTTCGACCGAGCCAAAGGGCTCCGACGCTTCGAACTTGTCTCCGACCTTCGGTAGTTCCACGTACACGACATCGCCAAGTTGTTTTTGTGCGTGGTCGGTGATGCCTACGGTTGCTTCGCTTGCTTTAACGCGGACCCATTCGTGGTCTTTAGTGTAGCTAAGATCTTCTGGTGTATCTGCCATCTTCTTTTGTCTCCATTACCGGTTTTGGTTGCGGGGTCTGAGCCGGGATCGGATTCAGCATCAGTCAAACTTTCTTTCGCGCTTGTAGAAGGGCGTCTCGACTACGCGGGCTGGAACGTGACGACTGCGCACCGCTACTGAGAACTCCGTTCCGACAGCCGAGTGCTCGGTCGGCACATAAGCGAGTCCGATGTTCTTTTTCAAGAAAGGCGCCGGACTGCCTGATGTGACGGCGCCAACCTCGCGCCCATCGATTACCACCGGATAGCCGTCGCGAGCGGGAGCGCGGTCCAGCACCTCAAAGCCCACGAGCTTGCGCTTCAACCCGGTCTCCTTTTGGTGCACCAGTACGTCGCGTCCGATGAAATTTATTTTGGTAAGCTTTACCACCCAGCCTAGTCCGGCTTCGAGCGGTGTTGTCGTCTGATCCATATCATGACCGTAAAGACAGTACGCGGCCTCGAGCCTCAGGGTGTTGCGCGCCGCCAGCCCGCAGGGAATCAGTCCCTGATCCTGGCCGGTGATTAGCAACCGGTTCCACAGATGGCGAGCGTGAGCCGCCTCGCATAGTATCTCGAAGCCGTCTTCGCCGGTGTACCCCGTTCGCGACACGCGGCAATGGAGCCCGTCCACCAACACGCGTTGCGACCAGTAGTAAGGAATTCGATCGAGCATATGATCCGTCATCACTTGCAGGATACGCTCTGCTCTAGGTCCCTGGAGCGCGAGCAACGCAAACGCAGCGCTGGTGTTGTGCACTTCGGCGTTCAAACCGGCGGCGTGACTCTTGATCCATTCGAAGTCTTCATCTGTGCCGCCGGCATTGACGACCAGGATGAAATATTCAGCGTTGATTCGGTAGACCAGCAGGTCGTCGAGAACTCCACCTGAGTCAATAGTCATCGTCGAATACTGAACCTGATTGTCCTCGAGCTTTGATGCGTCGTTGGTGCTGATAAGCTGGACCAGGGCCAGCGAGTCGGCGCCGCATATCTCTATCTCGCCCATATGCGAAACATCGAAGAGACCGGCGGCCTCGCGCACGGCGATGTGCTCCTGAACGTGCCCGGAGTATTGAACCGGCATTTCCCAGCCGGCGAATTCAACCATCCGAGCGCCAATTGAGACGTGGGCTTCGTAGAGCGGTGTGTGCTTGAGCATCGAAGTTATAATCGCCTCTACAGCGAAATTAATCGGATGATTCCAGCAGTATCGAGATTAACCAGACTCAAGAGAAGTCGCAAGCTACCACGCGAGGAAAATTTCAGTCAAGGTTTGGAAATTCAAGGTTTGGAGATTCCATTGGCAAGGTGGATTAGTATGCCTTCTCCGCGGGCACCCAGGAAAGGTATGCATCTGCTTCGAATGTCAGCGGGCTCAACTGACACGTGCGAATCGCTTCTCATTACAGTCCGCTCGCATGGAGCTCTTCGACTTTCATCTGAGCTATCTTCTTCCAAGAGCGGCCTTCCTTAGTAATTCGATTATCTCCCTGTGGCTCCCGTGTCTATTATTGCTCGCTTATTGCTCGCTCCGTGCTGGAGGAGAGTCTCCGCCACATTCAGCACTGCTTCGACCATGGAATGGAACCAGTAATCCAAGCATTAGAGTTGTGAGTTGCTTTGATAGCATGGTTTGCGACCGCCGGCGAACCCGAAGTGAGGCGATGGTAGCACGAGACGCAGGTTGTCAATAAAGAACATTAAGCCGTTTCTCGCATCGGCAAACATTTTAAGACCCGTGGTTGCTCGGGCGCTTGCGATATGGGAAACTCTCCCGCGACGCGGAGGATGCTATGGCGAAGCTGGCTGATCTGGCGGAAATCATCGGAGCCGACTTGACTGGAGATCCAAACGCCGACATTCGTCGAGCACGGCCTTTTGAGACTGCTTCCGAAGGAGACCTGACACTTGCTACCAAAGCTGCTTTCATCGAACGGATCGGAGAGTCTCAAGCTTCCGCTATCGTCGTGTCCGCGCCGGTTGCGAATTGCTCTCGGAACCTGCTGATCGCGAAGAATCCCAAGCTTGCGTTTGCTCGCGCAATCGAAGTCTTGCATCGTATCCAATGCGAGCCGCTCGGCGTGAGCTCTGATTTGATTGTGGGAGCGGGAACGACTCTCGGCAGGGACTTGTCGATTCATCCGCGTGTCACTATTGGCCGAGATGTGGAGATATCAGACCGGGTTACTTTGTATCCCGGCGTAGTAATCGGCGGCCAGTGCCGCATCGGCGCTGACACTGTCATCCATTCCAACGTGTCGATCTATCACTACTGCGAAATCGGCAGCCGGGTGATCATTCATGCGGGGACGGTAATTGGCGCTGACGGTTTCAGCTTCGTTCCTGACGAGGAAGGTCATCAGGTCAAGCTTCTGCATCTTGGCGGCGTGCGCATAGAAGACGACTGCGAGATTGGAGCCAACTGCGCGATTGATCGCGGAGGGTTCGGTGACACAGTTCTGAGGCGCGGCGTAAAGCTCGACAATCTGATTCAAGTTGGGCACAACTGCGATGTGGGCGAAGACACAGTCATAGCCGCGCTGGCGGGTTTTTCGGGCGGCACTCGAGTCGGCCGTCGTTGTGTGATTGCGGGGCAGGTCGGAACCAATCAGCACGTCACGATCGGGAACGGGGTTACGATCATCGGACAGGCGGGTGTTACCAAGAACGTGCCGGACGGATCTGTGATCGCCGGCATGGGCCAGAGCTACAATTCTTGGCGTCGTTCGCAGGTGTTATACTCGAACCTTCCGGAATTGGCTGAGCGCTTGCGGCAACTTGAGAAAACCGCGCGAAGCTCAGCGCGGTCATCAGAAGTCGAAGCCAAATAATCCACTGGGATTGATTGATGGAAACACTACTCGACATTACTCAGATTCAGGCGATCCTGCCTCACCGCTATCCGTTCCTGCTGGTTGATCGGATACTCGAGTACGAGCCCAACAAACGGGTGGTCGGAATAAAGAACGTCACGCTCAACGAACCGTTCTTTGCCGGGCACTTTCCCGGCGCGCCGGTTATGCCCGGAGTACTGATTGTCGAAGCGATGGCACAGACTGCGGGTGTAATGATGCTTGCAAATATTCCGGATCGCGGGAGCAAGCTGGTCTTCTTTACCGGCATCGACAACGCGAGGTTTCGCCGTCCGGTCGTGCCGGGAGATCAACTAAGGCTGGAGCTGACTGTGTTGAGATTGAGGCCGCGCTATATTCGACTGCGTGGAGAAGCTTATGTTGATGGGCAACTTGTCGCTGAAGCCGAAATCTCATCCTCCCTGGTCGATCGCAGCATCGTCGAGCGCGGTGATCAAATCAACAGTGCGGCGTTCAGCCCAGTCGAGTAAACCCAGGAGGCCACGCCGAAGTGCCCGTTCACCCCACAGCGATTGTCAGCTCGAAGGCTGAACTCGGTTCAAACGTTTCGATAGGACCCTATTCGATCATCGGCGACGACGTGATTCTGCACGACGAGGTTAGTGTCGCCAGTCATTGCGTTATCGAAGGTCCATCAGAGTTCGGCCGAGGATCAGTTTTCTTTCCATATGTTTCGGCGGGCCAGCCGCCCCAGGATTTGAAATTCGCGGGCGAGCGAACCTGTCTTCGCGCTGGAGAACGCAATACGTTCCGCGAGTTCACGACACTGCACCGCGGCACCGAAGGCGGAGGGAACGTAACCGAAATCGGATCGGACAATTTCTTCATGGCGCAAGCGCACATCGCTCACGACTGCCGTATCGGGAATCATACGATCTTCGCGAACGCAGCCACACTCGCGGGCCACGTGATCGTGGAAGACTACGCGACTATCGGCGCCTACGCCGGCGTGCATCAATTCTGCAGGGTAGGGAAGTACGCGTTCATCGGAGGGTATTCGGTTGTCGTCAAGGACGCACTGCCTTATGCTCGCACCGTAGGGAATCATGCCCGGTGCTACGGGCAAAACACCATCGGACTGAGACGCAGTGGATTTAGCGGCGAAGAAATACAGCGCATAACTCACGCCTTTCGGTTGTTGCTCGCGGCGAAGTTGAACACGACCCAGGCGGTTGAAGCGATCAAGCGCGACCTGGTCGGTCATCCCGAAATTGATTACCTTGTCGAGTTTATTGAAACTTCAGAACGTGGAGTGATCAAGTGAGGAAAATACTAATTCTGAACCATCACGAGGTTGAAGAGCTGCTCCCAATCCGCGAATGCATTCCGGTTATGGAGGAAGCTCTCGCTGATCTCGCTCGAGGAAACGCTTATCAGCCATTGAGGATGATCGTCAGACCGCCGGGCGCTGCGGGCGACATTGGTCTTATGCCATCGTATAAGTCCGGACCGCGTGCAGCTTATGGGCTCAAAGCCGTCTGCGTTTTTCCGGGCAATCCTGCGAGAGGCCTGGATTCGCACCAGGGAAGCGTGATGCTGTTCAGCGCGGATACAGGCGAGTTGCTCGGGTTGATGAATGCTTCGGCGATCACTGCGATTCGCACTGCGGCTGTCTCGGGCGTAGCGACTCAACTTCTCGCTCGCGAAGACGCCGGCGATCTTGCGATCATCGGCACCGGCATACAAGCTCGCGCTCACATTGAAGCTATGGCGTGCGCGCGGTCGATCAAGCGCGCGCGAGTTGCCAGTTTGAACATTGAACGTGCGCGTAGCTTTGCCGACGAGTTTAGTCTGCGATACGGATTTCCAATCGAGCCGGTCGATAGCGTCGAAGCTGCGGTTCGAGGCGCTGACTTGATTGTAACCGCGACTACGGCCGCACAGCCCATATTGAAGCGAGAGTGGGTTTCAGCAGGGGCGCACCTGAATATCGTCGGCTCCAGCATTCCGACCACCCGCGAGGTTGACAGTGCGACCATCGCTGCTTCGAGCCTGTTTGTGGACCGCCGAGAATCGACGATCAACGAGGGTGGAGATTACCTGTTCGCTTTGCGCGAGGGCGCTATTGGACCCGATCACATCAAAGCCGAGATAGGTGAATTGTTGATCGCCGCCAAGGCTGGCCGCACCTCGCCCGATGAGATCACTGCGTTTAAGTCGCTCGGCCTGGCGATCGAAGACCTCGCTTCTGCCGATTATCTCTATCGCAAGGCGACGGAGAATCAGAAGGGAACCTGGGTGGAATTCTAGCGGAGGGGTTGGGTGTTAGGGGCTGGGGGTTGGGACTTTCACCCCTAACCCCCAATCCTTAAACCCCAAAACCTATCTATGAAGTACGGTTTGATCGCGGGCAACGGGCGCTTTCCATTTCTGGTGCTGCAGCGGGCACGAGATAGCGGCGTTGAGATGGTGGTCGCCGCGATTAAAGAGGAAACCTCGCCGGAGATCGAATCTCAAGCGACTCGAGTTGAGTGGGTGAGCGTAGGCCAGCTCGGGCGCTTGATTCGTTTCTTCAAACGCGAACAGGTTACACACGCGATTATGGCGGGTCAGGTGAAGCATCATCAGATTTTCCGGCTGAACGCATTACCCGATCTTAGAATGGTCCGGCTTCTCGCGCGTCTTTCAACAAAAAACACCGACAGTTTGATCGGGGCCGTAGCCGACGAACTTGCCCGAGAAGGCATCACGGTTGTCGATTCGACCACGTTTCTCGAGCCTCTTCTTGCAACCAGCGGCGTGCTGACGCAGCGTGCACCCACAAAAGAGGAACTCGCTGATATTGACTATGGTCTTGGCATCGCGCGCGAGATCGCGCGGCTCGATTTAGGCCAAACGATCGCGGTAAAAGATCACGCGGTGGTTGCGATTGAAGCGATGGAAGGAACCGACGCAGTGATCGTCCGCGCCGGTGAAGTCACTCGCGGCAGACCCTTTGTTGTAGTCAAGGTCGCCAAGCCTAATCAGGATATGAGGTTTGATGTTCCGGTGATCGGGGTTCCTACGATTGAGAACATGAGCCGCGCCGGTGCTACCGCGATTCACGTTACGGCACAAAAGACGCTGCTTTTTGAAAAGGACGAGCTCATTGCCTCGGCTGACAAGAATCGAATCACAATCCTGGGCGGGCCAGGGGCGTGCTGACTCTTGAACGGAGCCGTGATCGGCCGAGGAGTGTTGAACATCTTTTGTGAACATATGTCTGGTGGCCGCGGCAGGTTATGTTAAACTGAACCCGTCGCTACGCGATAAGGGATGATGGCTAAGAGCAATCCAAACGAATTTGATCCGGATAGCGCGATCATCGACGCTGACTTGTTGGTGAAGTATCGAATGCTGACTCGCGCGGTCGAAACGCTCGAACGAGCAATCGATGCGGCGCCGCGTCACATCGGATTAAGAGAGAAGCTCCGCGAGATCCTGATCGACGCGGGACGGCGCGACCAGGCTGCGCAGCACTGCCTGGCGCTAGCGAGCCTTCACGTATCAGCGGGAGATGTGGAGCGGGCCAATGAAAGACTGCTCGAAGCTAAGCGCCTTGATCCCAGGGTCTCGGTGACCGGACAACTCCGCGACGTCCGACAAACCGCTCCGGTTCCACAGCGGCCACAAAAAATACTCTCGGGCAATCTTGCCGACATAAACCTGTTCGACATAGTTCAGATCCTCGAGAACAATCGTCTTACGGGAGTGCTGGAGGTAACATCATCCGCGGTGTCCGGTGAAATTCATTTCGACGAGGGCCTTGTTGTTGGAGCCAAATCAGGGCTCGATTTTGGAAGGAAAGCCTTGGGTCTCTTTGCCGGAGCCGCAGATGGTAGTTTTGAGTTTGAGAAGACCAGCGAAGCATATGACCGGTCGATTAAGACGTCCAGCAATACCGCACTCATCCTGGACATGCTCCGGATCAAGGACGAAGAGGATCACGGCCTCGGGAAGCTCGATACGTTGCAATAGCGGCAAGGGGCCCCTGATTTAAGCTAGATTGCATTCGTTAAACAAGAGGGGCGGTCGCAAAAGGCCGCCCCTCAAACTTCTTAGGGCTTCGCGGGAGGTTTCGGCGCCGGCGCGGTAGTTAACGGATTAGCTTTGTTATAGGCGTTTACGAAGTCCTGGGTCACGTCTGTGCGCGGATCGTACCAGAGAACCGTGCCCGACTGCACCGCGTTTGCGATGTCTACCAACACAACGATGCCGTGCTTCGCAGTATAGTCCTCGGCGAACTTTGTAAGCTTCCCGGTTATTGGCTCAAATGCCTTGTCCCTTGTCCGTCCGGCTTCTGCCTGGAGGTCCTCGCCCTTGCGCTGATACTCGCGTTTCATGCCCTCAAGATTCTCGGTCATCTCGGCTACCCTGGCCGGGGTCAACACTCCGCTCTGTGACTTGATCGTGGTTTCAAGCGCGTTGATCTTGTCGGCGAGACTTTGCACTTCCTTTACGCGCGGCTCGAACTGCCGGTTCAGGGCCGTAACCTTAGCCTTGAACTCTTCTACCTGGTCCTGAAAAATTGCGGTATTGATCACAGCTACTTTGCCTTTTGGCAGCAGCGCCGGAGCCGGCGCAGGTTTCGCCTGATTCGTAGCTGGTTGCTGAGCGAGCGCCGAGATGCTAGTGACCATCAACGCCAGGAATGCGAATTGGACGTTATGTATTTTCATCGATGAACTCCTTTTTTACGGCCCTGGCTTCCTGGGAGGCGAGGAAGGCGACGCGGGAGCCGCGCCCGGCACCGGATTAGCCTTGTTGTACTCACCGATGAAGTCGTCGGTTATGTCCATGCCGGGATTCCAGTAAGCGAGCGACCCCGACTGGGCCGCGCCGGCAAGATTAATTACCAGCACAACCCCTCGTTGAGAGGCGTAATTGTTAAGGAATTGATATAGCTTGTCTCGGATTGGCTTGGTCGCGGTGTCGATTGTGCGATCGTATTCACTCTTCAGATCCTCGTAATCGCGAGTACCTTTCGTCTTCAACTGCTGGTACTGGTCCTGCATCTCCTGACACTTGTCGGCTGTCAATTGCGGGCACTTCACCTTGATGTCCGTCTCGAGCTGCTTGAGTTGATTCTCAAGAGTCTGAAGTTGCTGATACCGGGGCTGAAATTGTTTGTCCACCGCCTCGTACTTTTGCTTCAGTTCGCCGATACCACCCGGGAAGGCCTGAGTGTTAACAACCGCAACCTTGCCGTCAGGCAGCGCGGCCCCGACACCTGCTTGCGTGGCCTGCTGCGCTCTGGCGCTTGTGCTCATTGATGCGAGCAGTACCGCGGCAAGAATAGCTAACTTGATCTTAAACATACCTGCTCCTGTCGTCTTTGGTCTGAGGTCGCGTCGACGGTCAGCGCCGGCGCGGTTTTGCAAAAACGTGATTATAGCAGCACCGCTCATGGCTTTAGAAGCGCTAATGCAAAAAAATATCTGCTAGAAAGTCCGCCCGACTGAAAACCGGATCGCGCGCTTCTGCTCAAAGAAAAAATTATTGGTGTCCACCTGCGTCCTCGCATTAGGGTTCCACGCGAATATGAGTCGGAACGGAACATTTATCACAGGGACCTGTACTCGCAATTCACCTCCCATACTGTAGCGATAATTGTCGAATATTCCGCTAGCCGCGCTGGTGAGGAGTACGTCCCTGGACGTTTGCTTATCGCCTACTATGAAGACTTGCTGGAACCCCGGCGGGAGCCCGCCCTGACTCTCAGGCGGAGTCGCTTTTCGTAACTCGCGTTTCGTAGCCTTCTCGCCGCGCGGGTTTAGAGTCACCACACCCAAAGTCTGGTTTGGCAGGAACTCTGACCTCTCGAATTGATCAGGCAAGCCTCGGAGGTTAAAGGCCGAGCCGATGTCGAAGTAAGGTGCGAACTGCAGCGGACCTATTATCGGTATGCGATATTCGAGATTGAACAACATCTCCGTATCGCCGCCAATGAAAGCTGGAAAGTTCGGCACCGACGTGTCGACGGCGTTCTCGGATACGAATGTATCTAAGACGCTCGGCGCGATGCTGTGACCTGTGGCTTGACCGGGTCTTCGAATCTTTAGTCGGTGTCCAGTTGAGTCGAAGGCGGAGATATTGCGTGTCGTAATAGTGGTCGCTACCGGTGCGGTAGGAGAAATGCTTCGCACGTTGTAGCCGCGAATATCCTGTTCGCCTCCGAGGAAGAAGCGCGAGAACAAAGGTGTGCCGCCAATGAAGGACAGAGAATTGGACTCGAACGGTGTTCCAAACGGGCTCAAGTGTCCAAAGAGGAACCGGAAGCCGAGAGTGCGGGTGGGCTTGCCTGCCTCGAGTCGGGCGCGCGCTTCACGACCTGCAAAGAACGGCCGAAATGACTTGTACTCGAAACTGGGTTGTACGAGATTCACCTTTCCGCCGAGCGGCCCGCCGGAGAATGCCGCGGCCAGGGTAACGGCGGTGCCTTTGGTCGGATCCAGTGAAGAGTTAAGTGTGTTGTAGGAGCTCGACTGTGTAATAGTCGACTGGGTTACGCCGCTCTGGCGAAAGGTCACAAGAATGTCATTGGTCGGATCGCTGTCCCGGTTTACCGCCGGATCCAGAATGTTCGTAGTGGAGAAGGAATAGGAAAGCCCCAGCCTGATGAATCTTCCCATTCGAAAACGTTTGGCAAAATAACTGAGCGGTGCGCTGGCGGTCACCGAGGCTCCTTTTGTCTGCTGCGTGAACAGCGAACTACCGCTGAAGGATCCGAGGATGTCCTGTGTAGTCAGCGCTCCGAATCCCTGGCCCAGGAACTGATAGTCCTGATAGAAAACGTTGAAGCCGAGACTGATCGGCCGTCCCTTCAGATACGGCTCCGTGAAGCCGAAGGAAATGACCTTCTGCAGGTTGCCGGTAGAAACGTTGAACGACAAGGCCTCTCCGTAACCCAGCAGGTTGTTCGTAGAGTACTGAATTCCGATGTAAGATCCGCCAATTCCCGACACGCCCCCACTGAAGCTGATCTGCTGCCGCCCCTTCTCCTCGAGCTTTACAGTCAGGTCTACCTGACCTTCCTTTTCGTTGGTGTTGACCGTTGCGTCTTCCTTCTTCACTTGATTGAAGTAGCCAAGCTGGTTTAGTCGCAATAAGCTGAGGTCCCACAACTGTTCGTTATAGCGTTCGCCCTCGTTCAACAACACTTCGCGCCGAATTACGTTATCTCGGGTGAATGTGTTGCCGATGAACTCCAGCCGTCTAAGCGTATACTGCTTTCCCTCCTCAACGCTGTAAGTAATATCCGCTGTCCCTTTGCCGGGATCACTCGGATCGTCCTTGAAATCGGGCAAGAATCCCGAATTGAATTGAATGTATCCTCGCGAACCGTACAGCTTCTTCAGATTCTCGAGGCCCTTCTGGACAACGCTGTAACCCTTGATCACATCGCCCGTCTTCAACCCGACGACACCCTTGATCTCGTCCGCGGTGAATTCGGTGTTGTCTTCGACTTTAATTTCTCCTGCTCGATACTGTCGGCCTTCGTCCACCGGGATGACGATCTTAATCCCGCGGCCCTTGTGACCGATGAGCGGCAAGAATGTGCCAACCTGGCCCACCTCTTCAACTTGAGGATCACCAAAATGCGCCTTCAAATAGCCGTGATCCGCGTAGACCAGAACCCGAAGACGATCCAGATCGGACTCGAGCTTTTCCTTGTGATAGATGTCTTTCGAGGTGAAGGTGGTGAAAAGGCCCAGTTCCTTGACAAGCTTCATCTGGCTTCGAAGGTAGGATGTGGAGAAGACTTTGTTACCCTGGAACTCTATGGTAGCAACTCGGAAGCGCGGACCTTCGTTGATCCTGAAGATCAGCGCAACGGCGGTCTTCGAAATCTCTTCACGAATCGGGTCAACCGTCGCTTCGGGGTGGCCTTCGTTAGCCAGCAATTCCTTGATTACAGAAGCCGCCCTCTTGGCCTTGACCGCGTCGTATTGGGATTCCTTTGAAAGTCCGACTGAACGCTTGCGAAACTCCTCGAGGAGGGTTGATTGTGTTACCGACTTCAGGCCTTCATATTTTATGTCGAGTAGCAGGGGCCGCTCTACAACTTCAAAGGTTATGAGCTTCCCTCCGCGCGTTCCTTCTTCCGCAAAGACCTTGACGTCTTCAAAGTGGCCTTGTGCGTATAACGCGCGGACATCACGGTCGAGCTGGACCGGACTATACGGGTCGCCCTCGCGAGTGCCGATCCAAATCTTGATAGTCGATTCTGGTATGCGACGGTTACCGCGTATCGAGACTTGTTCGACAGTAACGTTTTGAACGCGGCTTGCAAGTGCGAACGGCTGAAGGAATGCAACCCGTTCACTGATAGGCCAACTGATTACTGCGACGAGCACTGCCACGACCCAAACAACACGCTTACTCATAGACAAATGCACGCTCCTGAAAGTGCTGAATTCGTTTGATTCTGTTCCGTAACTTCTTAGTCACCTGAGCGAGTCGCCGGCTATTATTATCTTGATTTACGCTGACTCCGTCGCTGTTGGACCGCCGTGTTTTGTCAGCGTCGGTCCTTCTTCACCGACTCACGGATCGCGTCTTCCTTTGCTCAACGAATATAGAACGCTGGGTTGAGCGCTTATTGTAACAAAAATGCGGAGCGCAAAGCCAACGGCCAAAAGTCTTTTGTTGCACGCGCTTCCGGGTCCGCTCAGAGTCTGTGGTCAATCGAAATCGCAGACATCAGGCGGATGACGTGAACCTGTGAATTCGCTGAGGGAGAGGGACGTCGAGTTTCTACCCAAACGTCGAAAGTGGCGATCCGGAAGCTACTGAACCAGCAATTCGTCGCTAAGCTCTTCCAGCTCGACGGGACGGTAGGCGAGCGAGTCACCGTCTAAATAAACCTCGATCACCGAGGCCTCGCGGAAGCTCCCGCCGATCAGCGCTTCCGAAAGGGGATCCTCCACGTGTTTCTGCAAGGCCCGCCGCAAGGGGCGGGCGCCGTATGTGCGATCCGCGCAGATTTTTTCCACGACCCATCGCTTCGCTTCCGCGGCCATTTGGACCTGAAGCTTGCGACGAATAAGTGTGCGATTGAGTTGCGCAACCAGGAGTCCAACGATCTCAAACAGGTCATCGTCGGTGAGCGGCTCGAACACGATCATCTCATCAAGCCGATTGATGAACTCCGGATTAAAAGTCTGCTTGACTGCTTGCAGCACCCCTTCTTCAACTGTAGCTTGCTGTGTCCGCGACGATGCCTGGAATCCCATGTGCCCGCGCTTCTGGATGAATCGCGCGCCGATGTTGGATGTCATGATGAGAATCGTGTTCTTAAAATCTATAGTGTTGCCAAGCGAGTCAGTAAGGGTTCCATCCTCGAGCACCTGAAGCAGGATGTTGAACAAATCGGGATGCGCCTTCTCGATTTCGTCGAGAAGCAAGACTGAATAAGGATTGCGCTTGACCTTCTCCGTGAGCTGCCCGCCCTCCTCGTGTCCGACATAGCCTGGCGGGCTGCCGATCAACTTTGAGACCGCGTGCTTCTCCATGTACTCCGACATGTCAAAGCGCAGCAAGGCGCGCTCAGACCCGAACAAAAACTCCGCCAGCGAACGAGCGACTTCGGTTTTCCCAACACCCGTCGGTCCCAGAAATAGAAATGAGCCAACCGGTCGATTTGGATTCTTCAGTCCTGCGCGACTCCGGCGGATTGCGCGAGAGAGCGCGGAGATCGCGCGGCTCTGGCTGACTATTCGTTTATGTAGCTCGGTTTCGATGCGAAGCAATTTGGCGGATTCCTCTTCCTTGAGCGAAGTGATCGGTATACCCGTCCAGCGCGAGATGACTTCCTCGATGTCGTCGCGTGTGACAACCGGGAAGTGCTCCGCGATCAGATTGTGCGATTCCCGAAGCGTAGCCAGCCGATCGAGTTCTTCCTGTTCCTTCTGCTTGAATATCTTCGCGCGCTCGAAATCGCGCTCCGCCGTTGCGCGATCGAAAGCGGCAGTGTGACGGCGAAGCTTCCGCTGGCAATCGAGTATCTCAGCCGGCAGATTTGTCTCGCGCAGCTTCACCCGCGCTCCGGCTTCATCGACGATGTCGATTGCCTTATCCGGAAGAAATCGATCGGGAATGTATCGTTGTGAGCCGTAAACCGCCGTCTCTACTGCGTCGTCGGTGTAGCGCACTTGATGAAAGGTTTCGTATCGCTCTTTTATTCCTTCCAGTATCTTGACGGTCTCCTCTTCTGTTGGCGGCGGGACCTTCACTGCCTGGAAGCGTCGCTCAAGCGAGCGGTCCTTCTCGATCGACTTGCGAAACTCGCCGGGAGTCGTCGCTCCGATGCATTGAATGTCGCCACGCGAAAGAGCCGGCTTGAGGATATTCGCCGCGTCAAGCGAGCCTTCGGCTGATCCCGCTCCCACGAGCGTGTGAAGCTCGTCTATGAAAATGATGTAGTGCGGATTCTCGATCAGCTCGCGCATAATCGTTTTCAGCCGCTCTTCAAACTGGCCGCGGTATTTTGTGCCGGCGACAACCAGCGATAAGTCGAGCGCGAGAATTCTTTTATCACGCAAAAACGGCGGCACATCGCCGGCTATAATTCGTTGCGCAAGGCCTTCAACGATTGCGGTCTTCCCGACGCCCGGTTCGCCGATCAGCACGGGGTTGTTCTTGGTGCGGCGGCAAAGGATCTGAATTACCCTTTCAGTTTCGGACTGGCGGCCAATCAATGGGTCCAGCAGGTCGTTGTGCGCTGCTTCGGTCAGATCGCGGCTGAACTCGGCAAGGTGAGGAGCGTCCTTTTTCTGAGCAGACAGCCGTTCGTTATGTTGCGCGCGGTTGAGATCGTCGCGAATCTGGTTGAGCCGCAAGCCGCGCTCATACAATATCTCGGCCGCCGATGATTTGTCTTCGCGAAGAATGCCGAGCAGCAAATGTTCGGTGCCGATGTGGCGATGTCCGAGCCGCTCGCTCTCGTCGACGGCGTAGCTGAGAACGCGTTTCGCGCTCGCGGACAACGGCAGATCGACTGAAGCTGAGACCTTGTCACGAAGCGGGGTGCGGGTCTCGATCTCGCGCCGGATCGATTCGACGGTGGAGTGCGGGCTGCGGAAAAACTTCTGTGTTAGTTGTTTGTCCTCGCGAAGCAAGCCGAGCAGGATATGCTCCGCTTCGATTGCCTGCGCGCCGAACTGGCTTGCTTCATACCGGGCGAAGAATATTACGCGGCGAGCCTTCTCGGTATAACGTTCGAACATGCCTGGTTCCGCTAGATCAATGCTGAATGATGAATGCTGATCAATGAATCAGGCGATGCTCTCTCTTCATCATTCCGCGTTCATCGTTCATAATTATCGAAGCCGTCCATCCTCAAGATGAAGCACACGGTCGCAGATCGACGCAAGGCGCTCGTTGTGGGTGACGATTACCGAGGTCAGCTTCTGCGATCTGTGAACCTCCTTTAGGAGAGTATGAATGCTTTCACTTGTTTTGCTGTCGAGGTCACCGGTTGGCTCATCCGCCAGCAGCAACCGTGGCCGCCCGACGAGCGCTCTCGCCAGCGCTACTCTTGCCTGTTCGCCTCCGGACAACTCTCCGGGCCTGTGGGTGGTCCGATCGGCAAGACCGACACTTTGCAGAATCGATTCCGCTCGCGCTCGTGCCGCCTGGTGTGAGCTTCGCCCGATCAAAAGCGGCATCATCGTGTTCTCAACGGCGGTGAACTCTGGCAGCAGGTGATGAAATTGGAAGATGAAACCAATCTCCCCGTTCCGAAACCGCGCCAAGTCTACATCACCGAGTTTGAAGATGTCAAATTCGGCCACTTTTACCGTCCCTGAAGTCGGACGGTCTAGTCCCCCCAGGAGATGTAATAAGGTTGATTTTCCAGCGCCCGAGGGTCCGACGATCGCTACCATTTCACCTTTGGAGATCTGAAGACTCAGGTCCCGGAACACGACGACACGATTTCTGCCCGATTCATAGGTCTTCGTCAGACCGTCGACACGAACGAACACAGGTTGAGGATCGACGATCGAAGATCGAGGATCGATCCCAAGCGGCAAGACTCTGTCCTCCATCTTCAATCCTGTATCCTCGCTCACTCGTACCTCAGCGCTTCAACCGGGTCCAAACGCGCCGCGCTTAATGAGGGAAAGATAGTAGACAAGAAACTGATCGCGATCGTTACGGCCGATACGATCACGACATCAAAGACGGTCGTGTGGAACGGCAGATAGTCGAGAGCATAAACGCCGGCCGGAAGCTTAATCAATTGGTGGCCGTTCGCAAAATAGCAAAAGCCTGAGCCAACCAACACCCCGATAATGATTCCCACGATTCCGATCGAGACCCCTTGCGCCATGAACAAGTACATCACGCTTCGACTCGTAGCTCCCATCGCCTTGAGGATGGCGATGTCGCGATGCTTTTCCATCACGATCATTATCAATACGGTTATGATGTTCAGCGCGGCGATGCCAATCACGATCAACAGCGCCACACCCGTAAGATACTTCTCATAACTGAGCGCGCTATAGATCGGCGCGTTAAGCTGCTGCCAGTCCTGCACTTCGTAATCATCACCTACCGCCGCGAGCACCTCGGCGCCGATTTGTTTGACCGCATCGACGTCATCGACTTTCATCTGGATAATTTCAGCTACGTCCTCTGCGCTCGACAACCGCTGCGCCGCTTCAAGAGAAATGTAGGCCCACGTTTCGTCGTAATCGCTGAGGCCGGAAGCGAAAATGCCCGCCACCTTGAAGTCTCGATACCTCGGGGCAAGCCCGACCGGCGTCAGGTGGCCTTGAGGAGAGATGATCGTTGCGACATCGCCAGTTTTCAGACCTGCCTTTCGGGCGAGATCGCGGCCTAGAATTATTCCGTCGATTTTCGCGCCGGTGTCCGGGTCTGTTTCAGGTTCGGCGAGGGACTGCGGATTACCTTCAACGGTGAACCCGAAGACTTCGTTTGCGCTCGGAGGCGCGCCCATGTCGACGCCTTTTAGTATCGCAAAGCCGGTGTCTTTCTCGCCCTGTACGAGCACTTGCTGATACAGCGTAGCCGCAGCCGAGCGAATATGAGGAAGCTTGCTCAGACGACTGACAAGCTCGCGATAGTTCTCAATCGGCCGGCGTTCTTTGTGATTGAGGTTCAGGTGAGCAGTGCCGGAAAGGATCTTCGCCTGGAACTCCTGGCGGAACCCGGTCATCATCGCCAGCACAATGATCAGCGAGGCGACGCCCATTGAGACCGCGGCGATAGCAATGATCGTGATGACCGAAATCATCACCTGCTTGCGCTTTGCCCGCAGATATCGAAGAGCGATAAAGAGTTCGTAGGGCATGTAACGGTGGTCGGTGATCAGTGGTCAATGGTCAGAGTCGTCATCTTCAGAGCGGCTCCTGCTGGTCACTGACAACTGGCCACTGACCACTGGTTTTTCCGGTCGCATATGTGGAAACAGGATTACATCGCGGATCGAATGCTGATTTGTCAGGATCATCACCAGCCGATCTATTCCGACGCCTTCTCCCGCGGTAGGAGGCATACCATACGAGAGCGCCCGAATGTAATCATTGTCAATCACCATGGCTTCGTCGTCACCACCCTCCCGGAGTTTCATCTGCGCTTCGAACCTTTGCCGCTGATCGACCGGATCATTGATCTCGCAAAAGGCGTTAGCGATTTCCATTCCCGCGATGAACAGCTCGAAGCGATCTACGAATCTCGGGTCATCCTGATTCTGTTTAGACAACGGGGACAACTCAGTTGGGAACTCGGTGATGAAGGTCGGGTTGATCAACTTAGCTTCGGCGACGTGCTCGAATACCTCGCCGAGAAGGTGGCCGTAGTCCAGAGATTTCAAATGCGACGTTTGAGATTTGAAAACCGGATGACCCTCCGCACATCGCAGAATGCCGTCTCGCGTCGACAGTTCTTCCATCGTCGGCGGCGGATACAGGGGCCCGATCTTATCGAATTTTCCCTCTTTTCCGAGCTCGACGGCCGTGACTTGTTTTGCGTAATCACCTGAATCGGGCCAGTAGTGAATCACCGCTTGGCGCATCGTCAGCCGCTTCCACGGTCGCCCGAAGTCGATTTGATCTTCGCCGTACTCGATTACCGTCTTGCCGCATGTCTGTTCTACCAGACTCGAAATCAGATTCTCGGTCAGCTTACGGAGATCTTCGTATTCTGAATACGCTTCGTACCACTCGAGCATCGTGAACTCGGGGTTGTGCGAGCGGTCGATTCCTTCATTTCGAAAATTGCGATTGATCTCGTAGACCTTTTCGAATCCGCCGACGATCAGCCGCTTCAGGTAGAGCTCGGGCGCAACACGCGCGAACAGGTCGATGTCCAGAGCGTTGTGATGAGTCTTGAATGGCCTCGCCGCCGCGCCGGTCGGCAAGGCGGTCAACATCGGCGTTTCGACTTCGATATACCCTCGCTCATCAAAGAAGCGGCGAATCGAACGAATGATTTGAGAGCGCGTCTCGAACACGCGCCGAACGTCGCGACTGGCGATCAGATCTGCGTAGCGCTGCCGGTATCGCAACTCGATGTCATGCAGTCCGTAATACTTATCGGGAGGCGGAACGAGCGCCTTTGAAAGAAAGATCAGCGACTCGGCATGAATCGACAGCTCCCCCGTCCGCGTTCGAAACAAGCGGCCTTCGGTTCCGATGAAATCGCCGAGATCAAGCAGCTTAAGCAGCGACCACGTTCGCTCATCGACTTCGTTTGACTTTATGTAGATCTGAAGAAGGCCAGCGCCATCGGTGAAGCGAACAAACGCCGCCTTTCCCATCTTGTTTACGGCGTGGACGCGACCGGCAGCTCGCACGTGAGGGCGTTCGGTTTCGAGTTCTTCGCCGGTCTTCTGGTCAAAATGCTGGACGATCTGGGTTATTGAATGAGTGCGTTCAAACTTGTGGGGGTAAGGATCAAAGCCTAACTTGGCGATCTGTTCAAAGGAGCGCCGGCGCTCCTCTATTTGATCGTTGTCGTCTGCGGTTGGCTGCTGTTCGTCGCCCATTTGGCTCACTGGTTCAATCAACGCGTTGGGTCTCAATTTGAATCCCGATTATAGGAATGCGTTTTCAGGAGTGTCAACGCAAGCTGCTGCGCAAGCCGTTGTAGTCTAATAACAAAGAGCACCGCGCTCCTCAGCGCGCGCGGCACGAATCCACGAAACGTCGTATCGCATCGAAGTAGGGTTTACCGCCAACGATGTAAGTCGCATTGTGTGGCGCGCCCTTCACTTCATAAAACTCCTTCGGTTCGGGAGCCGCTTCATAGAGACGACGGCCCAGCTTGTACGGAATTACTTCATCGGCGGGGCTGTGAATGAAAAGCTTTGGGCAACGCACTCCCGCGATCTTATGGATCGAGTCCATCTTTGTGTGCAAGAACACCGTTGGGAAGAAAGGCAGAACCACAGCTGCCATATCCGCCGCCGAAGTAAAGCTCGATTGGACTATCAGTGCCGCCGGTTCAACCTGACAAGCCAGGTCAACCGCCGGAGCGCCGCCCAACGATTTTCCGAAGATTATTATGTGGTCGGCGGGAGTCCCTCGCGTTCTTGTCAAATAGTCCCACGCTGCCCGGGCGTCGAGATACAAGCCGCTCTCTGTTGGTCTACCTTCGCTCTTGCCGTAGCCTCGATAGTCGATGATGAAGACCTCGATTGGCAGCTCCATCATCCCGCGAATCATGTCGTATCGATACGTGATGTTGCCTGCGTTACCGTGGAACCATAGCATTACCATATCTGTCTGAACTGGAACCAACACACCGCCGATTCTGCGATGAGGAGCGCAAAACCACCCATGAAGCCGGAGACCATCGCTCGTTTCGAAGTAGCAGTCTTCAACCTTTGCAACGAGCTCGCCTTCGCGCGGTGGAATACTATCAAGATCCCAGACGCCGTCGGGGTATTTCGAGGGAAAGTAGATCAACTTCTCTTCGAATGTCATAATCAGAATTACAATTCCGGCGCAAAACAACAGCATAATTCGAGCAAGCCGCCAGATGAAACCCGTATTGAACCAGAGGTGCTTGAGAATTCGCGCTGGCATATTGCTCGCTTGTCCGCTGTCCGCACACGCAACCGAAGCCAACTTGTTCCGGTATTATAGTGAGGGAAGAAGGAACCGCTGATTTGCGCTGCCGGTCGTTTCGCCGATCTGCGCTGATCAGCGTACCGAATGCAGCGTCAATCAGTGGTTCCTTTTCCGACAAGGCAACTGAACCAAAGACCGTTTCTCTCTGCGTTGCGGCGCGGAATATATCGTGGTTCAATCGACACGATGACCAAGATCGTCAGCATTGAAGCTATGATTGCCGAACGAGAACGCCTTCGCGGAGAAGGAAAGCGATTGGTGTTCACCAACGGTTGCTTCGATCTGCTTCATCCCGGACACGTGAGCTATTTGAAGCAGGCTCGTTCACTCGGCGATGCGTTGGTTGTCGCCTTGAACAGCGATCGCTCGGTTCGGGAACTAAAAGGTAAAGGGCGGCCCATCTTGAATCAGCAGGAACGAGCTGAAGTGATCGCCGCGCTCGAAGCCGTTGACTACGTGACGATCTTCGACGAAGAAACACCACGTGTGCTGATAGCAGCCGTGCTTCCGGATGTTCTTGTCAAAGGCGGCGACTGGGCACTTGCTGAAATCATCGGACGTGAAGAAGTCGAGGCCGCCGGCGGTCGGGTTCTTTCGCTGCCTTACATCGAAGGCTCGTCGACGACCGACATAATCGAGCGAATTAAGAACCTTCCGTTTTGATCGCGATCGTTTTGGCCTCTCTCACTTTGCGTTTGTGACATCGAGTTTGGCTTTGATCCTGTCGGCGAGATCCTTCGTAGTTGGAAGCATCAGCGCCTTCTGCCACACATCACGAGCTTGTGCCGTCTTCCCGCGTTTCTGAAAGGCGTCCCCCAGGTGATCCAGGATCAAAGGCGACGCGCCCATTTGCGCGGCCTCGGTAAGATAGCGCTCGGCTTCGTCGAGCTTGTCGAGTTTGAAGTATGCCCAGCCGAGACTATCAAGATAGGAAGCGTTTTTGGGCGCGGCCTTCACGGCGCGTTGAATCATCACAAGCGCCTCTTCCAGCTTTTCGTTCCGCTCAACCATCGCGTAACCAAGATTGTTTAGTGCCAGCGCATTGTTCGGATCCACCTGCAATAACTTTCGCAGCGCGGCCTCGGCTTCGGCGTCTCTTCCCTGATGTTTGAGCATCGACGAAACCACAACGTAACCGTTTACGTTCTTTGGAAGGCCCTCCGTTCCACGACGAATCAAAGCGTCGGCTTCGTCAGTTTTTTTCTGGGCAAAGAGCAGGGCAGCCAACTCGAAGTACGCCTGACTGGATCCCGCGTCAACCTTGAGGGCCTCGCGAAATTCCTTCTCGGCGTCGTCGGCTCTACCAAGGTGCTCGTATAGATCGCCTAGACTAATGTGATAGGACGCGGCGCGCGGCTGCAGCTCGATCGCTTTTTTCACCGATTGAACCGCGTCGTCGTATCGACCAAGACTGTGGTACGCCCCTCCCATATCCGAATATGCCGGAGCGTATCTGGGATTGAGTTCAATCGCGCGCTTGAACTCGTCAAGCGCCTGGGTGGCGCCGCGCGATCGCAGATACGCGCTTCCCATGCTCGTGTGAATCATGTGGGCCTGCGAGTAGTTCGGCTCCACGGCGAGAACCTGTGTGTACGCAGCGATGGCATCTTCCCATCGCCCCAGATTCATATAGGCGGCGCCAATCCAGTGATAAGCGGAACCGTTCTTCGGTCGCAAGCGGATTGATTCCTGGAACGTGCCAATGGCATCGAGATAGCGTCGGGCGCGGAACAGATATTGTGCGAGTTCGTCGTACTCGTGAGGGTCATCAGGCTTGATTTGAATCACTCGCTTTTGAATGTCCACTGCTTCGGCATAGCGTTCAGTTTCGCTCAGCGCTCGTGCGGTCTCCGACAGCAATTCAACATCCTTTGGCAACGCAGCGATTGCCTGACGATACGTAGCTAATTCTTCATCTCGATTGTTTATCCTCCTGTACGTAGAAGCGAGGTCAACATAAGCTTGCTTGTAGTCTGGCCTTAGTTCAATCGCTCGTTTGTAGGATTCGATAGCCTTTTCGGGCAGGTTTTCGTCGCGGTAAGCCTGAGCCAGTTTGTAGTGAGCTTCAGGCGAATATGAATTCGCGCTGAGTGCTTTCTTTGCCGTTTCAATGTCATCGGGCAGCGGGTCTGCGTCAACGATAGCGGGCGGATGCTTATCGAGAGAGAAATTGAAGGTGATTGTACCGATGACCCTTACAGGAACACCGCTGAGCAGTGTCGGGCTGAACTTCCAGCCGCGCGCAGCGGCAGCCGCAGAATCCTTCAAGAGCGGATGTCCGCTCAAAGCTTGCGACGATATCACGCCGCCCTTTTCATCAATTGTCACTTCGACGACGACCGCGCCCGTCACGCCGGCTGCTTTTGCGAGTGGCGGGTACACCGGATCAACGCGAGTGATTGCCGACCCCTCAAGGACCCCGTCGGGTTTGCGGATAACCTTCGGCGATTCTGATTGCGAGTCGATCGCAAGCGGGCTCGCGAAGATGATCAGCCCGAACACCACTGTAGTGACAACCACAGCAAAGGGACCTTTTAGGAAGTTCATTTTCTACTCCTCCGGTGGAAGGGTGTGAGGAACGATAGCGAAACTAGCGAAGATTCTATCACAGCGATCTCGTTTGGAAACGCAACAATCAAGACGGCCGGTCACTGGGTTCTAACCGTTGTACTTCAACGCGAGAACCCACATCACAGTTCCGATAGCCGAGCAAAGTATGACAAGCGCGATTCGCCATGTTGTTTTCCGATCCCAGACAAACGCTCCGAACGCGAAAGTCCAAAACATTGCAAGCTCCCAGCGGATGACTCGCAAGCCCCGCTCGCTCATCAGAGTTCCAAGCGAGAGCGGCGCTACGGGAATCGGTCTCCATGGAAAGAAATAACGGGCATTGCTGAACGGCGCGAAAAAGGCTATGCCAAGACCACCGTCGGTCATGGCATCAAAGAATCCATGCGATGCCATTGAAATCGCAAATACAAGAGCCAAAAACCAGAACGAATGCTTAGGTGCCCATTCTGCCGTTGAGAAGAGAAGCGCGACCAGTAGACCTACGATTGCCGCAAAGAACAGAGAATGTGTGAAGCCTCGATGACCGAACGGGTGACTGTAAGGAATCACGCTGATGAACAGAGCATCTGCATCAGGTAATGCCGAGAGCGCCATCGAGGCAACCACAATTCGTGAGTTTGACGTTGTAGTCTCTGTTGCAATCTTGCCAGCTACGAATCCAACAGCGGCGTGTGAGAAAACAGTCGGCATCTGCTTCGACCTGCCGGAGCAAGAACCCCCAGGCGAACGCGATCGTGTTATCGAGCCGCGAGCGCTTCGACTTACTTCTGACCAACTATTTCCTGGGCGGCGCGGCCAGTTTCTTTTTAAGCCTTGCGGTTTCGTCAGCTTCGGTGGAAAGAGACAGCGCCCGCTGCCACGCAGCTCGTGCCTTGTCAGGCTTCCCCCACGCGGCGTAGAGATCCCCAAGGTACTCCTGAACCTCGGCAACGGCGGGGAGTTGCAGTGCCGTTTCAAGAAGCGGGTCTCGGCCTCAGCGTACTTTCCAAGCTTGTAATAGGCCCGGCCAAGACTATCAAGGTAGGCGGGATTACTCGGCTCGGCCTCCACGGCTCGCTGAATCAACTTGATGGTTTCTCCCCGAAACTTATGCGAAAGAGATTGATCGCCCGGATTGATTCTACTTCTTCACGTCGCCCGAGATCTTTGATTTGAGTCTCGTTGATTGCTCTTTAGAAGTCGAAAAGAACAGCGCCTTAGCCCAGGACGCTCGCGCCTGTTCCGCCTTCCCCATTCGATCATAGACATCGCCCAGGTGCTCATGCATTGTCGAGGAGGTTGAGCCTTTTTGGGTCGCTTCGCTGAGATAGCGTGCCGCTTCGTCGAGTTTGCCCTGTTTGAAATAGGCCCAACCAAGGCTGTCCAAATAAGCTGCATTAGTCGGCTCGGCTTTGACTGCACGTTGAATCATCGCGAGTGCTTCGTCGAGTCGTTCGTTGCGCTCCACCATGTAGTAGCCCAGGTTGTTCAACGCGAGCGCGTTGTTTGGATCAGTCTGTAAAACCTTCTTTAACAGGACGACAGCTTCACTGCTTCGCCCCATGTGCTCGAGCAATGAAGCGACCGCCAAATTCGCGTTAGCGTTCGGCGGCATGTGTTGCAACGCGGGGCGCAGTGCCTGCTCGGCCTCTTCAAATTTGTTCTGAGCATATAGCATCGCCGCCAGTCCGATGTAAGACCCCGGGTTGTTGGCATCGAGTCTGATCGCCTCGCGAAATTCTTTCTCTGCATCAGCCAGGCGGCCAACATGCTGATACGCATCCCCGAGAGCGTTGTGGAAATTAACGCTCTTTGGGTCGAGTGCTGCAGCTTTGCTCAACGACTCTACTGCTTCGGTGTAGAGCCCCAGGTTATGGTACGCTCGGCCCAGGTCCCAGTGCGCAAAGCTATAGCCGGCGTTGATCGTGATCGAGCGCTTCAGCTCCTCAACTGCTTCCGTAAATCTGCCGGAGAGGAGAAACGCCTCGCCCATTTCCCTGCGAACTTTGTAAGTCTGATTATAATCGGGCGCAGCGTTCAGTCCCTGCTGATAAGCGACGATTGCATCCTCGTATTGCTTCAGGTTCAGATACACCGCGCCAAGGTTGTGATAACCACGTCCCTCCTTAGGATTAAGCCGGATCGCCTCGCGAAAGGGAGCGATCGTATCCTGATAGTGTCGAGCGCGGAAAAGATCCCAGCCGAGGTCCATGTATTCGTCAGCGTCGTCGGGCTTCAGTCGCACAAGAGTTCTTTGAACGTCAGCCGCTTCGAGGTAACGCTCAGTATCGAATAGTACGCGTGCCAACGACTTGAAAAGGCCCGCATCACCGGGCAGCGCTTGCACCGCCTCTCTATAAGTCGCGATTTCCTCGTCGCGTCTTTTTAACTCTTTGTAAGCCTCAGCGAGGCCCACATACGCCTCTTTGTAATCCGGCTTAAGTTGGATCGCGCGCCGGTACGACTCAATGGACTCCTCGTACTTGTCTTCATCCGTATAGGCTTCGGCTAACTTGAAATGAGCTTCGGGCGAATATGAATTCTCGTTGACAAACTTCTTTGCTGCTTCGATGTCATCGATCGATTGGTCGTCTTTCAAAGTGTATTGAACGTTGCCGGGGGGTTCGTTTCCGAGATTGAAGTTGAACGTGATCGTGCCGATGACCTTTACCGGAACGCCACTGAGTACAGTATGCCCAAACGTCCAGCCCTTTGCTGCCGTCACCGCTGAGTCTTTCAGAAGCGGATGGCCCGAAATCGCTCGTGCGGAAATCACGTTTCCGTCTTCGGCGACAGTTACTTCGACAACCACCGTTCCGCTTACCCGTGCTGCTTTTGCAAGCGGTGGATAAGCGGGCTCTACGCGATTGATCGCGGACGCTTGAAGCACACCGCCTGCCTTGCGGATTATTTTTGGCGGTTGTGGCTGATCGTCAGTCTGGGCGAATCCCGCCGCGGCCGCTAGCGCGATTGCCATCGAAACAAGAATCACCTTGATGGGGAGTCGTCTCGATCTCATTTTTCACCTCCGACGAACTGCTTTGGGGAACGCTCCAGAGCGGCGCGCAGGATTATATCACCAAATCCGAACACGCATATAGCGCTCTTTTGAAAGGATAAGCTCTCTTAACCTCGCAGGTCTCATTGTTTGACTCGCGGAAGAAGCGTCCTGTATCGTCACCCTCAGAGCGAGCGCCATGAAGCACATCATCGTCGGAACCGCCGGGCACATCGACCACGGCAAGACTGCGTTGGTCAAAGCGCTCACCGGCATCGACGCCGACCGCCTGAAGGAAGAGAAACAACGCGGCATTACTATCGATATAGGTTTCGCTGACCTTGTGATCGGCGACTCTCAGTTCGGATTTGTTGACGTGCCCGGCCACGAGCGCTTCGTCAAGAACATGTTGGCCGGCGCCCACGGACTCGACCTGGTGATGCTGGTAGTCGCCGCCGATGAATCGGTGATGCCGCAGACCCGCGAGCACTTCGACATCTGCCGTTTGCTCCACGTCAAATCCGGATTGATCGCGCTCACGAAATCCGATCTGGTCGACGAAGAACTGCTCGAGCTTGCGCGAGCCGAGGTCGAAGATTTCGTTGGCGGGTCGTTTCTCGGGGGCGCTCCAATTATTTCGGTCAGCTCGCGCACCGGCGCTGGAATCGATGAGTTGAAAGAAACTTTGACCGCGCTGGCTGCGCAAGTCGAAGAGAAAGAGACCGCTGCCGTCCCACGTTTGCCGATCGACCGCGCATTCTCGATCAGAGGATTTGGGACCGTGGTTACCGGGACCCTGATCGCCGGTGAGTTTTCGGTTGGCGACGAAGTCGAAGTCTTACCGGCCGGCGTCAGGACCCGGATCCGGAACGTTCAGGTTCACGGACACGACACGAAGATGGCACTTGCCGGCCAGCGCACGGCCATTAATCTGCAAGGCGTGAACGTCGAAAAAGTCGAGAGGGGAAGCTTGCTCGCTCCGGCTGGAAGGCTACGTCCAGGTTCGATGCTTGACGCGCGTCTCGAACTCCTGCCGTCCGCATCGCGTCCACTGAAGCAACGCACGCGAGTGAGACTCCATCACGGCACGGCTGAAGTGATGGCACGCGTGGTGATCCTCAAGGGTTCAGAGTTCCGCGTTCCTGGTTCAGGGTTGGGGCAATCGGAACCCGGAACCCTGAACCCGGAACGGGGTTCTATAACACCGGGCGAAAGCGAGCTCGTCCAGCTTAGACTTGAGGAGCCGATCACCGCGCTTCCTGGTGATCGCTTCATCGTTAGAAGCTACTCGCCTCAGGTGACGATTGGAGGCGGCCTGGTCATTGATCCCCATCCTCAGAAGCATCGAATCCGGGACAAGGCTGCGCGCGGACACCTCGAGCGGCTTGAGAGCGCCGACCTTCTCGAACGTTTCGCGATCTTCATTGAAATCGGCGGCGTCCACGGAATGAGCGGGGAAGAGTTAGCCGCGCGCACCGGCGCAACCGATGAGCAAATTACCGGGACGACTCGCGAGCTTTTGCGACAGAATCGTGTGATTGAGATCAGCGGCGCGCCGCTCTACTTGATTTCGGCGGAGACTTATCAAACGTTCGCGGATCGCGTGATCGAGATGCTTGCCGAACATCATCGTCGCGAACCGCTTTCGCTTGGACTGAGTAGAGAGGAAGTGCGCGATCGCATTTTTGGCCAGCTCCGCCCGGAGGTATTTCGATCCGTCATTGCGCGCCTCGGCGCAGAAGGCAAGGTCCTTGCGGAGAGAGAAGCTCTTCGCCTGGCGGCACATAAGCCCGCGCTCACGGAAACCGATAGTGCCGCGAAACAGGCTCTGGAAGCTGCTTTCAAGGCTGCGGGCTTGCAGGCGGGTTCGCTTGAAGAAACCGCCGCCGGCGCCGGCATCCGTGTTGAGCTTGCGCGAAAGCTCTATAACCTGCTTGCGGCGGAGCATCGACTCGTGCGAATCGGCGACTTTGTGTTTCATTCGGAATCGATCGAGGATTTGAAGTCCAGAGTGCGAGCGAAGAAGGCAATCAATCCCAGGATGGATGTGTCGGTGTTCAAGGAGATGACCGGCGGGCTATCGCGCAAGCATGCTATTCCACTGCTCGAATACCTGGACCGCGAGCGGATCACCCGGCGCGTCGGCAACGAGCGTGAGATTCTTTGAGCCAAGTGCTAAGAGCAAAGGGCGAAGAGGTAAGTTTGCCTAACAAGCGGCAAAGACCTGGTGCGCTTAGCTCTTTGCGCTTCCGCTCTTCGGCCTCCTTGACTCTGCTACGGGCGGGCAATATTCTATCAAGCCGCTCAGATGGGAAATCCAAATGGCAATGAGCAGTGATCAAAAACCTTATAAAGTCGTCGCTGTGGAACCATCAGCGCTCGAGAGCCTTGCTGATTCGGTCTTGAAGATTCCTTATCCTCAGCCTGTTGTTGAGGCCGAACCGTTGGGAGATCAGCCGCTTCCCGTGACTTCCGCTACCCCCCTCGACAATGAGAGTCCGGCGGCCTCGGTCGAGCGATTCTTTGATCTGATCATAGACGAGCTTTCTGCCCTGCGAACGCGCGCGGAGGTCGAGTCGATCGAACGCGCGGCTGACCTGATACTCGAATGCGAATCCAAAGGAGGTCGCGTTCACGTTACCGGCATTGGCAAGAGCGAGCACATTGCGCGCTATGTCGCATCACTTCTATCGAGCACCGGCACCCCGGCGTATTTCCTGCATGCAACCGAGTGCATTCACGGATCGGCCGGACAGGTTTGCTCGAACGACGTGGTGATCGCAATTTCACAAAGCGGCGCGACGCGTGAGTTGTTGTCGGCGGTGGAAATCCTGCGCGGGTTCGGCATCAAGATAGTCGGTGTCTCTGGCAATCGTGAATCTGAACTCGCTCGAATTGCGGACGTGCTTTTAGACTCCGGGGTAGATAATGAAGGCGGCGCGCTGAATCTTGTTCCGCGCGCGAGCATCCTCGCCAAGATATACGTGTTGTGTTCGCTGTCGGTCGCGCTCGAAGCTCACAAAGGTTTGACTCGAGAGCAGTACGCGCGCTGGCATCCCGGCGGCTCGCTTGGAAGACTCGCCCGCGGCGAATGAACTCTCTCTCTACTCATCTCTTCATGGATGAGCCGCAATATCAAACGAAAACTTTAGCTCGTCTTTTACCTTGATCGTTCCCCCGGCCACCGAAACCGGCTTGATGTCGAAGCTGGACTGCTTTACAGCAAAGGCTCCGCGCGCGCGCAGGGTCTTGTCTCCAAATTCGAGCTGTGCGTTTATCGTCAGCGGTCTTGTCACACCGTGCAGGTTGAGCTCGCCGGAGATTTTCGCCTGATATTGCCCGTCACCGGTTTTGGTCGCGGTGACGCCGGTGCTCTTGAAAACAATCTCAGGATATTTTGTAATCTCGAGCACTTCATCGCGCATCGTCCCCTCGATCTTTTGGCGATCGCTTGCGCTCACCTTGTCAGTTACGGCCAGTGACCCGGCCTTGATCGTTATTCGCAATGAAGCAGGTTGGACGGTGCCGTAAGTGAAGTCGGCTTCGCCGCTGAAGTCTCGAATCGCGATGTTGTGATCGTGTGCGAACGCCGACAAGAACCCGCCGGCAAATGCTCGCACTGTGAAGTGGCTCTCTCCGGCGTCGATTCGATATCGAGCGGTGTCGGCGGGCGGCTCGACACTCACAGGCGGGCATTCGGAAATTGGCAGATTCGATGCGGTTGTGCGCTGAAGCGCTGTTTGCACCGCTAATGATATGAACACGACGAATGCTGCGATGAGGATTCCCGGCTTAATATAACCAATAGTCATACCGCTCATCCCTCCTGCTACCTATTACTGTTCAGTTTCTCAGTCGGAGGCCGATGCCATCAAGCAGACACTCTTGCGATGGTAGTGATGGTGTAGTAGTTGTATTGCCTGAAAAGTAGTCCTCGGCGTCATCTTGTGTCCTCGGCGGTTTACTTGATCAGTGTTGGGGATCAACCGCAGAGGACGCTGAGGAGGAAAGATCTCGACTGCTCATCTTCGATTCAATATTCGAAGCAGCGCCAGGAAGATGTTGAACGCGTCAAGGTAGAGCGACAACGATGCCGACACGTATTCATTCGTAGGATAGCGACGGATGATGTTCGACGTGTCGTACAACACAAAACCCGCGAATAGCAGCAACGCCGCCACTGCAAGCGCGAACCCGAGACCTAATGAGCCAACGAAGATGTTGAGCAGTCCGGCGGCGATCAATACCACCAGTCCCACAGTAACCATACCGCGCAGAAAACTGAAATCGCGATTCGAAACAAATACATAAGCCGTAAGGCCGCCGAATATCGCAACCGTCAACACTCCCGCCTGGACGATCGATGTCGGATTGGTCTTGCTAATAATGTAAAGCAACGGCGAGATGATCACGCCCGTTAGTGTTGTAAAGCCAAACAGGGCGATGAGGTTCACGCGTGGCACGTGACGCACTGCCTGCGCGCCCATCACCCCACCGATCATCACTACGAAAATGATGAACGGATGTTGAACGGCCGCCATCATCAGGGGCGGATAAGCGAACCCCATCAATACTCCTCCAACTGCAAAGAGGATTCCGACAAAGAACAGGGCGTAGACCTTTCGTATGAACGCCACGCGCTCCTCGATGCTTGCCTGGCTCGCGGTGAGGGGTTGAACATTGCGAATACTCTGTGGTTGCCAGGTTTCAGCCTGGTAATTGTGTTTGTCAGGACCGAAGTTGCTCATGACGATCTCCTGATGGTTACTTGGTCAGTGAAGCCTTCGTGCTTCTTAGTATAGCAGAGGCGTGCCCTTAACAAGTCCAGACGTAATTACACGCTTCCCTCAGGGTTTCACTCCGGTGACGATTAGCACCTTGGCCGGAAACTTCATCTGGCCCGATACAAAGAACGGGCGCACGGCTTCTTCGACCTCACGCTCTGCGGCAAGCAATTGCTCGGCGGAAAACTGGGCGACCTTTGCTTTTAACGTATCGCTTAGCTCTGTGCGAAGCGACCAAAATCCCTTTGGCGAGAGCGGGCCGTTGATCTCAAAGTCGAGAAGGTGCTCGGTAACATCGATTGCTCCCGCGTCAGAGAGGAGTTGAGCAAGCTTTCCGTGCCCGGCAAATCGAAACGCCCCCGGTGCGTTCGGATCTTCAGGCGGAGATTCGATGTAACGGGAAACAACGTCCATCACCATATGGAAAAACGGATTTGAGTCTCTATCGCGCCAGACCGCATACGATACTGATCCTCTCGACCTCACTACTCTCAGCGCCTCGTGTATCGCAGCGACCGGGTCTGGGAACAGCATGACGCCGAGCCTGCAAACAACTGCGTCGAAGCTATCGCTCAAGAAAGGCAGCGACTCTCCCACGCACTGGTTGAATTCGATATTCATTCGTCCCTGCTGACGAGCCTGGGCTCGCGCAGTTGCAACCATTTCGGCTACTGCGTCCGTGAAGATGACTGAACCGGAATCACCTACTAGAGATGAAATAGTGATTGAAGGCTCCCCTGGGCCGCCCGCTACGTCAAGCACTTTCTGGCCTCCGTTGATTCCGCCTGCTTCGGTGAGCGCTTGAGTGATGGGTGCGAACATTAAGCGAACGATGTCCGAGTGTTTAGCCCAATACGGTGCGGACTCGCGCCACTCTCGCAAGACATCTTTCTTATGCTCGGACGTCATGGTTCGGGTCTCCCCGTCTACTCAAGATACTTTTTGAGGCGCGCCCAGTAGTGGTCTGCCCAACCCTCTGCGAGATGGTCACGCAGCTCCTCTGGAAAACCGGTGTGATCGAAGACCAGATGAGTCCCCGACCCTTGAGGCTTCAGCTCAAACTTCGCAATCGAGTAAACGCCTTCTGGCCAATCGACGACGCGCCACGCCTGAACGATTCTCTTGTTAGGAATGAGTTCGAGGTTTCGGCCGATGATGTGGCCACTGAATATCGTGAACGCACCGCCAACTTCGCGATTGATCTCGGCTTGCATACCGGAGAACGCACTGAATTGCTTCGTGTCCAGCAGAGCATCGTAGATCCGCTGAGGGCTCGCCTTGAAATCGACTTCCTGGTGAATGGTAATCGACTTGAGCTGGGCGCCAGTGCTAAGAGTCTCGGCAGCAGACTTCTGTGCGGCCGAGCCGCAAGCGGTTCCCACCATGGCTAGAGTTATCGATATTCCCAAGATCTTGTACTTCCGCATTCTAATATCTTCTCCAATCCAGGACAGCCTGACGTCAGATTTGGCTGGGCGTGTTGATTGTCAACAACGTCGAGATCAACAGGCAAGTTGAAAGGATGCCCTCCGTTCGTTCCAGTCAACTGATGTCGTTTTACAAACTTAATCTTCAGCACCTTTGTGTGCGCTTCAATTTCGACGTACTGCTTAGCGTGACGCTTAAACTCGGCTAGCTTCAATTGCATCTTTCGCCCTAACGTAAGGAGTGTGGCGCTTTGCATCCATGTTTGCGATTCCAATCTAAGCCAGGTCGCGCACAAACTGCTGTTGTACAATGCTGCGCGTAATCTGGCGTGGTGTATTTCCCTCAGCGTTTTGTCGAACTCCAGACTCGGGACCACCCGTTAAAGAACGTGGATGATGTCAGGCCCTGCTCGCTTCAAACTTCTTGAACACCAGCGCAGAGTTCTTAGAGCCAAACGCGATGCAGTTGCAGAGCGCCGCATCGATCCGAACTTCTCGTCCGGTATTCGGCACATAATCAAGATCACATTCCGGATCAGAAGTCGAAACGTTGATCGTCGGTGGCGCGTAGTTATGCTTCATCGCCATCAGAGTCGCCACTACGCCTGCGGCTCCGGACGCGCCTTGCGGGTGCCCGATCATCGACTTGGTCGAACTCGCGGGAATCTCTCTTGCTCGATCGCCGAAGGCCATTCGGACCGCTGCTGATTCGGTTCGATCGTTTATCTTCGTTGCTGTTCCGTGCAGATTTAGATAGTCAATGTCATCAATCGTGAGGCCGGCGCCTTCGATAGCCATTCGCATGGCTCGCGCGGCGTCGTGACCGGTCGGCGCGATCTGCACCCGATGATAGGCATCACAAGTCGATGCATATCCAACGAGCTCAGCGTAGATCGGCGCATCGCGCTTTAGCGCGTGCTCGAGTTCCTCGAGTATCACGATCCACGCGCCTTCGCCCAGCACGAACCCGTCTCTGTCCGCATTGAACGGACGCGAAGCGCGCGACGGGTCGTCGTTCCACTTTGTGGTGACGGTTCCCATTCGACAGAACGCGGTCATCAGCCCAAATGTAATGCAGGCTTCAACGCCGCCGGACACGACAGTATCGATCTGGCCAAGCCGAATTGCATTCCACGCATATCCCATTGCGTCGGTCGAGCTTGTGCATCCAGTCGAGACGACGTGACTCATACCGTGGAGCCTGTAATTCATGTTCACCTCGCTCGAAAGCATCCCAACAAACGAGGCGACGATTGAATACGGGCTGACGCGCCGGTAAGCTGCGTCGTGATCTGCGCGATCGTAATATTGCTTATATTGACGTTCGGCGAATTCAATCCCGCCGGCGCCGGTACCGATGATCACTCCGACGTTCTCGCGCTCGGTCTCGCTCATCAATTCAAAGTTCAGCCCGGCATCCTGGGCCGCTTCATCCGTAGCGAAGAAAGCCATCGGCACCGCGCGTTGCACGCGGTCTCGATCCTTCTTTGAGACGTAGCGATCGAAGTCGAAATCCTTTACTTCGGCGGCGACTTTGCACGAGAGCTTAGAGGCGTCGAACAGAGTTATTGGCCCGGTGCCGCTCACGCCGCCGGACGTCGCCTTCCAGTAGGCCTCGCGGCCGATACCATTGGGACTCACCGCTCCCATGCCGGTTACAACGACGCGCCTTAAACTCATGCACTGTCCTCCAAATAGTGTGGATGTTTCGGCCGAGCCTTCGTGTTGGCCAATTGTACGACACGACCGGCATCTAATCCATGCGTGCTGCGAGTGTACCGTAGACTGTCCAGTCTGCGGAAAGCGGCGAGTGTACCGTAGACTGTCCAGTCTGCGGAAAGCGGCGAGTGTACCGTAGACTGTCCAGTCTGCGGAAAGCGGCGAGCGTGTCGCTATCCATGGAGCTCCAACAGGACGGCCGCAGACTGGACAGCCTACGGTAGCTTCACCGTAAGCCGGTGCAGCATTGAACGAGCCAGCTCGCGATCACGGTTATTCTCGAATTCCCAATCCGGATCGACGGAGGAATCGAGAATCTGTTGAAGAAGGGAAGTCGCGCGCTCGCGCTGGCCGGCGTCCAGCGCAAGGTCAGCCGCGTATACGAGAGTAACGCTATTGGACGGAGCGATCTCAAGAGCGCGGTCGAAGAGTATGCGGCTTCGCTTTAGGCTACCGCCAAGCAGCTTTGGAGCTTTGTGTTCGAGCCTGCCGAGTACGCGCAGTGGGCCTGCGTCGTGATACTTCTCGCTGATGCTGACTGCTCGTCTCAATTCGGTGCGTGCCCCTCGCAGCGCTCGAAGTGCCCGCCAGCGGCTGCCGCTTTCGGCGAACAGCGCAAGATTCACTCCGACCCAAAAGTGACCTTCGACACGTTCGGAATTGAGCGCGACCGCGCGCTCGCCTGCGCCGATGCCGGCGGCATACAGTTGCTGCGCTGAATCGCGCGAGTTTGCCTGCTGACCCAGGAAGAAGAGAGCGCGCGCGAGGCGCCACTGAACTTCGTAGCGATCGCTACCGCCGCGAGCGCCAGACAGCACCATAACCGATTCTCTCACCGACTCGGGCTGGCTGCGATGCTGATACAGTTCATCGGCGCGGCCAATAACAGCGAGTAGATCGTCGGTAGGCATATTCCGAGAGACGACGGGGAGACGCGGCGACAGGGAGACGCGGCGAGCGAAGCGGTGCGGCGGATCTCCCCTCGCCCTGTCCCCCAGTCGCCCCGTCGGTCCTCTTGGGTCTCCCGCCCCCCGTCGTTTAGTCGTTTTCAACGTGACGCAATCTTCTTCAAATGCTCACGAGTGAAAACCGAGTCACCTTGATTTTGATCGTACATTACCTCCGACGCCTCAAAATCAATCTTCTTCTGTCTGGCGCGATTGTCGATCGACCACGCCGTTCGCGTCCAATGTCCGGCCATCTGCTCTGTCTTGCTGACTGTGAGGCGCCGCGCAAGCTCATTGTGATTGTCATAAAAGTCGGCCTGGAGCGCGACGAAATTCTGCTTCGAGATGAGTAGCTCCAATCGCGGAAACTTTGATTCAGCAGCCACCTTGAGTCTTCCTTCCATCCGATAGACCGGTGTTCCGTTGTATGCGTCATCACCGATCAACGAAAACTCATATTTTTCAGGCTGGCCCTCCGCGAGTTCCTGCAGCGTCATTCCGAAAAGCGCATCTTCGCTTGCAGAATCACTAACCGCTACAAAGCTATCGGTGCTTTGAACGTAGCGAACACCTTCAATTCTGCCGTCGGGATAGACTGTAATAATCCCGTCACGATCGCGCTCTTCGGCGGGCGAGGTGAACTCGATCAGTATCATAAGCCGTCCGTCGGGTTCGTGCTTGCGATACATCGTCAACTGAATCTGGTGAACCGAAGTGAGCTCTTCCGAGCTTCCGGAACCGGAGATTCGCGCCCGCATCCTGGTTATCGAGTCGTGACTGTCGTCCAGTGCGCGGTATCGCTCGATGATGGCGGCGGCATCAGGACCGGAGGGGCTCCTTTCCGTATTCGCGTTGGCCGCGTTCGAATTATTATTAGAGTTGGATTCGTTGCGGCAGCCAAGGAGCAAGATCGGCAACAAAGCGATTGCGATGAGGAAGGGAAGCAATCCGGGAATAGACCACGGGTTAGACGGATTGGGCGGATTCTTGCCGATCTGATCCGCTATTGTTTGTTTGATCCGTGTCATCATGGTCTATTCAGAAAGCTACTTCAGTTTGGAAACGTTTCTTCCTATCGCGGCCCTCGCAAATGTCTTGGTCTTCATAAGCACTGGCAAGAAAATTAAGTCACCTGCAAGGCAAGCGCCAATGGTCAGCGCCCACAGGAGCCCCGCTATCCTAACCGGCACGAACGAAGATAGCACGAAGATCAGAAACGCCGCGATTAACATGACGTTCGCAAGCACCATTGGCTTGCCGGTCCTTAGCATCGTCATCCACATCGACCATCCTTCGTCGGTTGCCGTCAGGCCTCCGGGCTCGGCACCGTGCTCAGCCGGCTCCGGCCTGCGTTCGGCGACGCACTGGCGATAGCGGCGAATCATATGAACCGCGTTGTCGACCGCCAGTCCCAGCGCCGCGCTTGCGACAAGGCTGGTTGTTATGTCCAGCGGCGTTCCGCTCCACCCGAGTACCCCGAAGTACCAGACAATCGGAATCAAGTTTGGTATGAGGGCCAGCAACCCCGTCGCGAAAGACCGAAACAACACCACCATCATCAGATAAATCGTGACCAGGGCTATCGCCAGGCTCGACGACTGAGAAGCCGCGACCGCGTCCGAAGCGTCGTTGAGAAGGATGATCGAGCCGGTCGCGCGTTGCGTGATTCCCCCTGGAAGATTGACTACCGACCACTCGTCAATCTGTCGTGTCAACTCATGGAGCTCATTCGAGCTGAACAGATTCGCTCTGAGGATGATCACGAGTCGGGAACGATCGGCGCTGACGAGATGGGAAAGCGACTCGTCTTGCGAAAGATAGTCGCGAAATATCAGCGACAGTCTGCCGTCACCAGGGATCTCCTCCTGGCCCTGATCAATGTCGATGTCGCGGCGCGGCAATACAATATTAATGCGCCTGACTATGTCGACAACCGAGATAGCGGCATCGACCCCAGACAGCTTGAGCGCGGACTGCTCGAGCGCCGAGGCCGCTCGGAAGAACTCCGCCTCGGTGATCCCCGGTCCGCGAGTGACAACCAGTTGAATCGTCGCCGCTCCGGCCAATCGCTCGTGAAGCTTAATGGCATCTTTGACCGTCGCACTTCCTCGTGGGAATATTTGCAGGTAGTTGGTATTAACCTCCAGCCATCTTGCGCCGGCGCCGATCAGCACGGTTGCCACCAGCGTCGCGATTAATATCGCGCGTGTGCGAAACAAGACAAGCGCGGTGATGTTGCTAAGCATTCTATTGAGCGAAACCGCATAGTCCGCTTGTCGCGCGCCGGTTTTGCCGAGTGCATCCCGCGGGAGCAGGTGAAGAGTTGCGGGCAGAAACACTACGGTCAAAACGAGTAGCGCCAGAACCCCCAACGCTTCAAATATGCCCATATCGCGCGCGGTTGGTACGGCGCTTGAAGCGAGCGCGCCGAAGCCGGCCATCGTTGCCGTGCCTGACACGATCACTGCCGGTCCTATGAAACAAAGGCCGTCGAGCCAGGCGGCATGTTCGGTTTTCAAATCGGCATCCGGGCTCAGGAATGACATCGATACTCGATACTGATTCAAAACGTGAAAAATGTAAGAACCGCCGACCGCCATCAATACTGTAGGCAGCGGCAGCGTTGCGAGCGTAATCGGTCGGCCCAACAGGCTCATCAATCCGATCGTCCATATCAGCCCGATTATCAGCGTTGCCATCGGCAGCAGGGCGCCCCACAAGCTGCGAAAGGCGAAAAGAAAAAAGAAGAAGCATAACGCTGCGGCGATTGGAGAGAGTACAAGCATGTCGCGCAGCATGCTCTTAATGCCGCGCGCGTCGACGATTGCGATTCCCGATAAGAACACTTCGTCGCCGTCGGCTTCCGAAGTTGCGAGGCGCTCGAGTCGTTCGGCTACTGCTCGTGTTTGCTCTTCACTCAGACTCTTGAGCAACACGTCGATCCCGGCGGTCTTGCCATCAACTGAAACGTAATGTCGCGCATACAGCGGATCGTGTGTAACTTGTTGCTTCAGCGTTTCAAGCTTGTCGGGATCTTCTGAACCTGGGCTGCGAACATCAAACAGGCGCCCGATGAGGATTCCCGCCTGGTCGCGCTTGATCGCTTTGATATTCGTCAGGCTCAAGGCTTGATCGACGCCCGGCACGGCTGCGAGCTTCTTCGTAAGCCGGTCGAGCCGTTCGAGGAATGCCGGTGTGAAGACCTCGTCGGTGGTGATGGCTACGATGATCACCCGATCGTCGCCAAAGAGTTTTCGAGTCTCATTGTAAAAGAAATACGTCTCGTCTTTGCGCGCAAGCGTTTCCGGCGAACCATTGAAGGTGATTCCATGAATCGAAATGATCGCGATGTACGCGATTGTTATAGCGATGGTGGCGGAGATGATGGTCTTTGGGTAAGAGACTACGAACTTCGCGGGCTGGATCATAGAAGCGGCTCGCGCAACTTGAGTGATTGGAGCGTGCGACTATAAGTGAAGAAAGCAGAAAGAGTCAAACAACACGCGGCACCTGGCGCATCGTCAATTCCACTTCAGTCCTTTGAGCTGTTGCAGATTCACATTGCCTCCGCTCAGCACGCAAACGACTTTTGAACTACTTGGCGCCTTGACCAGGCCATTCAAAACCGCCGCCACCGATGCGGCAGCGGCGCCTTCGACCACCAGCTTGCAGTGATGCATGATCCAGATCAGCGCTTCGAAGATTTGCGAGTCGGGAAGGGCGACTACCTCGTCCACAAACTGACGAACCGCGTCGAAGGTGTGCTCGCCGACGCGCTTCACTCGCAACCCGTCGATGATGCAGTCTACTTCGTCGAGAGTGACCAGGTGCCCTCGCTCGAGGCTCAACTTCATTGCGGGCGCGCCGGACGATTCGACGCCGATGATTCTTATTTTCGGGTTCAAGCCCTTGAGCGCCATCGAGACACCCGAGATCAGCCCGCCGCCTCCGATTGGAACCACGACTATGTCGGCCTCGGGGAAGTCTTTGTAGATTTCCAACCCAAGCGTTCCTTGCCCTGCTATCAAGTGCGGATCGTCGAACGGATGAATATAAGTCAAGCCACGCTCTTCGCATAGTTGTTTCGCTTTCTCGTTCGCTTCATCCCAGATCATTCCGTGAAGAACCACTTCTGCGCCGTATGCTCGTGTTGCTTCAATCTTCGACGGCGTAGCATTCTCGGCCATGACGACGACTGCGCGCATGCCATTCAGCTTTGCCGCAAGCGCGACGCCCTGAGCGTGATTGCCGGCTGATGAACAAATTACACCGCAGCCGCGTTGCTCGTCGGATAAATGCGCGAACTTATTAAGCGGACCCCGGATCTTGTATGAGCCCGTTCGTTGAAAGATTTCAGCTTTCAGACGGATGTCGAAGCCGGACTCTTCGCTCAGCAAGCGCGAGGTCAGCAGCGGCGTATGATAGACGTACGGAGCGACTCGGGCTTTCGCTTCGCGGAAGACTTCCGGAGATAGATTTATCATACTGGTTTTTCCAGCCGTGAGATCTGTTCAATTCCAACCGCGCTGATTATCGCCAAGCGGAAGTCCTCTTGCAATCACTCCTTTGCGGCTTTGCGTTTGCAGGAAGCCTGGCGGAAGCCGGGCAATACTCCGCGCAAAGACGCAAAGGCCCGCAAGGCGCGCGGAAAATGATTTGCCTATTGCTGCTTGAGTGGTGTCATCCGATCGCTTATTCTCTTCGACTGCGAATCTCATTGTCAGCAAGGGAAATAAACGGTGAACTACATCGATCTGCGGAGCGACACGGTTACGAAACCCACCGATGAGATGAGAGAAGCAATGGCTCGCGCGGACGTCGGTGATGATGTATACGGCGAAGACCCGACCGCCATACGCTTGCAAGAACTGGCGGCCGAGATTATGGGCAAGGAGGCCGCCTTGTTCGTGCCGTCCGGAACCATGGGCAATCAGCTTGCAGTAAGGCTTCATACAGAGCCCGGTCAGGAAGTCATCGTCGAGGTGCGGAGCCACATGTTCAATCTGGAAATGGCCGGCATGGCGGTGATCAGCGGCGCGCTCGCACATCCAATCCACTGTGAGGGCGGAATGATGGATTGGGATTCGATTGCAGCCGCCATCAGGCCCAGGAGTTCTTACTACGCTCAAACCGGACTCGTAGCAGTAGAGAATACACAGAATCTTGCGGGCGGGACGGTGATGCCGTTCGAGCGCATGCAGGAGATCGCCGAGCGAGGTCACGAGCGCGGCCTTGCGGTTCATCTCGACGGCGCGAGACTCTTCAATGCGGCGATAGTTCTCAAACGCGATGTAGCCGAAATCGCTTCGCTGTTTGACTCGGTGATGTTTTGTTTATCGAAGGGCCTCGGTGCTCCGGTTGGTTCGATCGTCGCCGGCACTCGGGAATTCATCGATCGCGCAGTGCCGGTTCGCAGAATGCTGGGTGGAGGTATGAGACAGGTAGGCGTGCTTGCCGCCGCGGGCCTGGTCGCTTTGGAGAAGATGACCGCGCGCCTTGAAGAGGACCACGCGACCGCGCAGTTGCTGGCGAAGGGGCTCGTGCAGATTCAAGGCGTCAATATTGATCCGGAGAGAGTGCAGACAAATATCGTCGTCTTTGATATCGGCGACACCGGGCAGACCGCCGGAGAGATTTCGGCGAAGCTCAAACAGCGCGGGGTGCTTGCGAATGGAATCAGCGACCGTGAGATACGGATGGTGACTCACAAGGATGTTTCAGCAAAAGACTGCAAAGTGGCTCTGGGAGCCATTCGCGAGGCGCTGGGTTGAAAGGTTAGGCGGCGTTCCGTGGCCGCCTCGAGGTCGGTCTGAAAGCGATTACCGCTGGAACCGGGGCGACTAGGCAGCCGCCCCAAGTCAGGTATGATGGACAAACTCGTGATCGCCATAGACGGGCCCTCGGGCTCAGGCAAGAGCACGGTTGGCAAAGCCCTCGCGCGCCGGCTCGATTATCTCTACATCGATTCGGGGGCGATTTATCGAGCCATAGGCCTGAAAGCAATCGATGGCGGCACTCCACTCGAAGAACCTTTGTCCCTAGAGCGCATCGCCCGGGCTTCGGAAGTAGAACTTGTCGGTGACCCGGATCACCTCCGCGTTTTGTTGGACGGCTGCGACGTTACCGAAGCGATTCGCCGCCCGGAAGCCAGCCACGCGTCGTCGGTCGTTGCCACGATTCCAGAAGTGCGCGAAGCAGTCGTCGATAAACTCCGAGAGATGGCTCGCGCCGGCGGAGTTGCGATGGATGGACGCGACATCGGCACCAAAGTATTTCCGGACGCTCAAGTGAAGGTGTTTCTCGACGCATCACTCGACGTGCGAGCGCGGCGTAGATTTGAAGAAGAGCGCGAGCGCGGACGTGAGGTTTCTGTTGAAGCCATTAGAGCCGAGCTTGAACAACGCGATCGACGAGATCGCGAGCGCACCGCGACACCGCTCGTGAAGGCACCCGACGCGGTTTTCATCGACACATCGGATATGTCACTCGATGGCGTGATCGAGCACGTGCTTGAAATTGTTAGAATGCGAAGCTAGACTCTATCGCGTGTCCTTGGACGCCTTGATTGATTATCCAATCTAGCGACTCGGGTTGACTAATCCAGTGCTCGCCTCACATTCTGAATCAACGATGGGAATCTTCACCGGACTCATCATAGAAGTCGGCCGAGTCCGTCAGATCAGGCGGCGGCCAGACGGCGCCTTCCTCGTCATCGAAGCTAAGAAAGTGTTGGAGGGGACGCGGATCGGTGATTCGATTTCAATCAACGGTGTGGATCTAACCGTGATTGAGACGACTGCTGACTCTTTCAGCGCCGATACATCGCTCGAGACTCTGAGCCGCTCGAACCTGGGTGAGCTTCGATCAGGAAACCGAGTAAATCTTGAACGCGCGCTTGCAGTGGGTGAGCGCCTGGGCGGGCATATGGTCCAGGGACACGTAGACGGCACAGGCGAGCTCTTGTCGACAATGCGCGAGGGGAACGCTTATCGGATGCGCTTCGGATTTCCCCGGGGGCTTGGGCGCTACATAGCGATGAAAGGATCGATTACCGTAGACGGAATCAGTTTGACTGTAGCTGCGTTGGGTGACGACTGGTTCGAAGTAGCTATCATTCCTCACACCTGGCGTGAGACGAACTTGAGCGATCTGAAGATTGGCGATCGCGTGAACCTCGAAGTGGACGTCCTGGCGAAATATGTCGAGCGGCTGATGCAGCGCGACGCCGAACCGGCTGAGAGCAAACTTACAATGGATTATTTGATAGAACGAGGATATTAGCTTGGCGTCTTTGCGGTTCCTTTGCGTCTTTGCGTGAAAGAACTCTTAGCGATTTCGATTACGTGTTTCGCGCAAAGCCGCAAAGAACCGCAAAGACACAAAGGTAACTCGGAGTGCCCATGCCATTTGCAACTATCGCAGAAGCAGTCGAAGAATTTCGCGCGGGGCGCGTGGTGATAATCGTCGATGATGAAGATCGCGAAAACGAAGGCGATCTTGCATGTCCCGCGGAAAAAGTCACTCCCGATATCATCAACTTCATGGCGCGCTACGGGCGAGGGCTTATCTGCATGCCTCTGACGGAAGAGCGGCTCGACGAGCTTCAGATTCCGCTGCAGGTGTCGGAGTCTGACAACACTGCGTCGCGAGGCACTGCCTTCTGCGTTTCCATTGAAGCGAGACGCGGCGTGACCACCGGCATCTCCGCCGCCGACCGGGCGACCACGATTCAAGTCGCGGTAGATCCCAGGACGAAGCCTTCGGATCTTGCGCGACCCGGTCACATCTTTCCGCTTCGAGCTCGCGATGGCGGTGTGCTTGTGCGCCCGGGTCAGACGGAAGCCGTGGTTGATCTGGCTCGAATTGCCGGGATGACACCGGCCGGTGTGATCTGCGAAGTAATGAACGATGACGGGACAATGGCGCGGCTGCCTCAACTGCGCGACTTCGCGGTGCAGCACGGCGTAAAGATAATTACCGTCGCCGATCTGGTCAGCTATCGGATGTCGAATGAGGTTCTCGTTCACAAAGCCGGTGAAGCACGGGTGCCGTCGGTCTATGGCGAGTTCCGCGCAATAGCATATACAAACGACATCAATCAGGATACTCACCTGGCGCTTGTGATGGGCGAGATCGATCCCAAAACAAGCATGCCCGTGCGCGTGCATTCCCAGTGCGTGCTCGGCGATGTGTTCGGTTCGCTGCGCGACGATACGGGCTGGCAGCTTCATAGGTCTCTGGAACTGATCGCCGCTGAAGGTCAGGGAGTGCTGCTCTACTTGAAGCAGGAGGGCCGCGGGGTTGGATTAGTGAATCAACTCAAAGCGTACCGGCTGATGGATGAGCAGAACAAAGACGCGGTCGAGGCCGACGAAGCGGTGGTTGGCGTTCACAAGATGGACCCGCGAGACTACGGTATCGGCGCGCAGATCCTCCACGACCTTGGTGTGAGAAGAATGCGGCTGATAACGAATCATCCAGTGAAACGCGCGGCGATCGAAGGATTCGGGCTCGAGATAACCGATCGAATTCCCATCGAGATCGAGCCAAACGAGTCGAACGAAAAAGTATTGCGTGTGAGGAAGGAAAAGCTTGGGCACCTTCTAACAAAGGTCTGAGGAAATCACAATCACGTTTCACGAATCACGTTTCAATGACTATCCGCAGAAAACTACTCATCGGCGCGATCTCCCTCCTAAGCCTGATTCTCATTCTCCTGATCGCCGTATTTGTTTACGTTAGAAGCGGGCAGCTTGACGTCTTCCTTCAGCGTCAAGTCGTCGCTAGTCTCGCGGATGTTGGCATCACCGCGAAGATCCGCAGCGCGCATCTGGACATTCGCGGCTCTCGCGTAACTCTCGACAACGTAGAATTATACGCGGGCGACGGACAAAAGCCTTTCGGTGCGATTGAGAGACTTACCGCGCAATTTTCTGTGCTCTCATATCTGCATCAACGCATCCAGATCACTCAAGTCGAAATCGAGCACCCGCATGCGTGGATAGAATTCGATGAACAGGGCCGCTCCAACCTGGCTTCGCTGCACTCGCCGCCGAGCAGAAAGGAAGTTAAGGAGGACCAGGTGATTTTCCTTACTTCAAACTTCGAAGTAAGCCGGGCCGAGCTGACGTTTGTTGATCGCCGACGGAACATCACCGCCCAGATCACGGATTTGGTTGCGCACCTGGTCCCGCTCGAAAATGCAGCGATATACGATAAGCTGAATCACCGGCTCGAGTTTGGCTTTACCGGCGCCACCGCCAGTGTCGAGGGCCGCGAAATTCACAACATCACCGCGAATATTCTGGCACACGTCACGGAGCAAAATGCCGAGATAATGGTTGCGGACAACGGCGATCCTCAATTCAAGATCACATCGGATCTCGGCGAGCTGAAACTCAACGGCAAAGTAGAAAGCTTCGAACCGATCAAATATAACTTTGGCGTTGTGCAGGTGAGCGCCGCGCTTGACCAGATCTCGCGCGTGTTCATGCCCGAAACAAAGATGACCGGCAAGGTTGGCTTCATCGGGCAGGCAAGCGGGTCGGGCGCTGACTACCATGCCTCGGGCGCGCTCGAGGCGAGCGCGGTCACCGCGGAAGGCTTTCACGTAGCCGGCATTCACGTCAAGACCAACCTCAACGGTCAAGGGGATGAGTACAACGGAAAGGCGAGCGTCTCTTCCTCTGAAGTCAGCGGAAGAGGTCTGACCATCAGCTCGATCACGTTCAACGATGCGACGATCAAAGGAAAGAAGCTGGACTTCGATGTGACCGGAGGGCTCAACCTCGCGTCGCTCAAGAGCGGGCAGGTCACCGTCAACTCGATAAAGACCTCGCTGTCGCTCGATCGCGACAAGGCGACGCTGTCTCACTTCTCGGCCGCGACTCTCGGCGGAGAAGTCTCGGGCTCGGCCACCGTGGCTTACGGTGGCGGGTCTTCACGCGTGAACGTAGAGTTCAAATCGATAGACCTCGATCAGATAGGAACCCTCGCATCGGCAAAAGACGTCAAGGTGCGCGGCACTGCCAACGGAACAGCTCAGCTAACGTTTCCCCGATTGGATTACAAAGCCGCGACCGGCAGGATCGATGCGCAATTCGACGCGGCGGTCTCTCCTCCCGAGAAGGAAGGAACGCCAGGAGAAGCTTCGCCGGCCAAAGGCGAGATCAGTCTGGTGGCCGCGGGGCGAGGCTTCAACATACAGCGCGCGTACGTCCGCTCGAACAACAGCGACCTGACGATCACCGGTTCAGTTGATTGGGACGCGCGAGGTTCGTTGAACGTCGCCTTCAAGTCCTCAGACATGTCCGAAGTTCAGCGCGCCCTCGACGCGTTCGGCCTGATACCCGACGACTTAAAGGATCAATACGGGATCTCGCTACAAGACTCGGGGGAATTCACAGGGCGAGTAGAAGGGAAGCTCTCCGAGCCCTCCGTCTCAGGCCACATAAAGCTCGCGACCATAAAATCCCACGACGAGGAGACCGGATCGCTTGAAGGAGATATCGCTTACACACCGTCAGCGGTGCGAGTTGACAATGCATCGCTGGTACGACCGGATGGGTCGCGCGCCGACTTCAGCGCCGATGTGCCGATCCCGGTCAAGGACAACATTGCAGTAAAAGCGAGCCTGCAGAACTTCGATCTCGGAGCCATCGCTCAAGTCCTTTCGCCGGCTCTCAAAGAAAGGGTGAGCCGCGGGGTGATCAGCGGCACTCTGGACCTTCAGGGCTTGCCGGGACCGCGCACGATCGAAGGCACCGGTAAGCTGACGCTTTCGGCGGCCGAGTTCAATCCCGTAGAGGAAGAAGGATCGACGGTCCGGAAGATCTCGGTGTCTGAGTTCACGGGCGACATTACGCTTTCCAAGAGCGTGATTAGCGTACAAAACTTGAGAGCGAATACAAGTGTTGGAGAGGTCACCGGCCAGGGTAACTACAATCTGGACACGTACGAATATTCGATCAATGCTGACGGGAAGAACATCGATCTAGCCCGCGTCGGCGACGCCGCCGGCACAGTCCAGCTCTCCGGCAAAGCGGATGTGAGCGTGGTGGGCCAGGGGAAGTGGGGGAAGGCTGAAGACTGGTCACAGGTTCATTTGAACGCGACTATTCAAGGACACAATGTAATCGTAGAAGGGCGGGAGTTCGGCGACGCTAAAGTGGCCGCCATTACCGAGAACGGTATCCTTAAGGTAAGCGCCTCGGGTCGACTCCTTGATCAGGACCGCTCGCTTGAGGCGACTATCGATCTTCGTGATAGAGATCATTATCCAGTCAATGCCGCGATTGAATTCACCGACGCAGACATTGGCCCGTATCTTGGGCTGGTTGCGCCCGAATTATCCGGCATCAGCGGCAAAGCCACCGGCACTATCAAGATTTCAGGTCCATTGCAGGATACCGATCGCATACAGGCGGTCGCGACCTTCACCAAGCTCGAAGTCGGCGGCGCGATTTCGGAGCAGCAGACCTACAAGATAACTAACCAGGGCGATGTAGTGGTGACCGCGACGCCTCGTGACGTCAGGCTCGATCACGTGGTGTTCACCGGTGACGGAACGAGCGTCGCGCTCGAAGGAACGCTGTCGCGCGATGCGGCAAGATCGAGCCTCACTGTCAATGGTGAAATCAATCTAAAACTGCTTTCGTCGTTCACACCGACGATCTTCACCACTGGTGTTGCTCAGGTCCAGGCTTCTATTGTTGGCAAGCTCGAGTCGCCTCAGCTGCTCGGCGTAGCGGACCTGAAGGATATCGGGATTCGCATTCTGGATTTTCCGATCTCGCTCGCGCGCGGCAACGGACAAATCAGATTCACGTCCAATCAGGCGGTGATCGAGAACTTTGCCGCAACGACTGCCGGCGGAGGGCGCGTCGAGATCGAAGGCGGCGCGGCGCTTTCGGCGCTGGCGCCGTCACAATGGCGGCTTGAAGTAAAGGCCGACCAGATAGGCGGCGAGTACCCGAAAGACACACAGACGGTGATGGACGCGCAGCTCACACTCGAAGGCAATCGCAAGCTTCAGGTTCTGAGCGGCAGCGCGCAGGTTCGGCGAGCGTCTTACACCAAGGACATAACGATCGAAGAGCTGCTTGCTACGGGCGGGCCGTTCCAGCCGGACTTTCTCGAAGCGGGGCCGGGCGGCACCGGAGGACCGTCAGGTCTCCCAACCATTCTTGATCTTCATATCACCGCCGACAACACGCTGATTGTGAAAAACAATCTGGCCGACGCGGTCGGCAGCGCTTATATCAACCTAAGAGGATCGATCGATACGCCGCAGGCCTCGGGACGAATCCTTCTGTCGCGAGGCACAATCAACTTCAGAAATGGTCGTTACGATCTTACGCGCGGGCTTGTTACGATACCGGGGCGTCGCGGCGTTGACCCCACTATTGATTTTCAAACTGAGGCCGACATTCGGGGCTACCACATAACGATCGCCTTCAACGGGCCCATCGCGAAGCTTCAGACCACCGTTGTTTCGGAACCCGAGCTGCCCGAGACCGACATCATTTCTTTGATCTTGACTGGGAGTATCTCAGGTGATCGGTCCACGATAGCTTCGCTCGGACAAACCGGATTAGGCCTGGCTCAATCGATTCTTTCCGCTTCGTTGTCGGACACGCTCGAGCGCGGCACGCAGCGATTATTCGGCATAAGCCGTTTCTCGATTGATCCGCTGCTGGTCGGTCGCGGGAACGACCCTACCGCCAGAATCACGATAGGTCAGCGAATCACGAAGGACTTGACCGTCACCTATTCTCAGAACCTGACATCGGGTGTATCCGGCATCGATCGCGTCGTGTTGGTTGAGTATCGATTAAGCAATCGTTTCTCGGTCGTTGGAATTCGAAACGAGCGCGGCGAGCTTGGGTTCGATGTTCGATTCAGGAAAAAGTTCTGAAGAAGGCAAATTGAAAAAGGTAAAAGAAAAAAGGCAAAAGGAAAAAGTCGGCTCTCAATTCACGGGCTATGTCCGCACTCTTGCCTTTTTACTTTTTACTTTTGTTTTACTTTTACCTTCTGCCTTGGCGAGCGATGTAGGCGACTTTCTCGGACGCCGGGTGACGAAGGTCGAGGTCGTCATTGATGGTGCGCCAAACGCAAACGTCAACGAGATGAAGACGTTTCTCGAGGTCGCCGCCGGGCAGGATTACTCGCCGGTGCGTATTCACGATTCGCTTCTTAGGCTCTATCGCTCCGGGTTGATTTCGGGCGCGAAGGTTGAAGGGGTGATCGACGGGGCAAACGGCGTCGCTTTGCGTTTTCTCGTCAAGCCGCAAGCTCGCATTGATACGGTTGTCTTCGAAGGGACGCCGGTGTTCCCGCCGGCAGAACTTCGCGCGCGATTGAATCAACTGGATCCGGGCGAGCGCCTCTCGGCCGGAGCAGTCGCTCGAGGGCTCGGCGACCTGACGACTTTCTACTCGGCGCGCGGCTACTACCAGGCAAAGATCGCTTACGATATCCGGCTTGATCCGACCAGCACGCGCGCATCAGTCGTCTACAACATCACCCCGGGTGAACAGGCGCGCGTGTCGACATACAAGCGAGAGATCAAAGGCGCCGCGGTTGATCTCGCCAAACTAAAGCCCGCCATCGTCGAAGGACAGCCCTTCAATCAATCCCTGGTCCAGGACGAAATGGATCACCTCAGGGACGCCTATCTCAAGCAGAATTATCTTGCAGTGCGCGTTACAAACAACATCGTACCCGACACGAACACCAACAAAGTCGCGGTCACCGTCAGCGTCGATGTAGGACCGAAGATTGATATTGAGGTTAGCGGTCTCGACGTCAGCCCAAATCAAAAGATCAAGATCCTTCCTTTCTACAGGCAGGGCGGCGTAGATGATTTCACATTGGAAGAAGGCCGGCGCAGCCTGCTCGACTACGCGCAGCGGCAGGGATACTTCTTCGCAACGGTTAATCGGCCTGACACGCCTGATCTCACCCAACCAGATGTGAAACTGACCTACGTGGTCGATCCGGGCGCGCGATACAAGTTGAGCGACATCGAGATTCACGGAGTGGACGCGATTCCTCATCGCACGCTCGAAGAGCAAATGAAGTCGAAGCTCTCTACACCGATTCCTTTCTTTGGAACCCGGGGCGTCACCAGCGATGACATGCTTCGCCAGGACGCAAATCTGATTTCGAAACGACTGCGGTCGCTTGGCTATCGCCGGACCCACATCGAGGTGCGGCGAGGTGTTTCGCTGACCGGCAACAAGCTGATCATCACGTTTGAGGTAAATCAGGGACCGCGCACCTACGTTGAAGACATTGGCCTGCGCGGCAATGAGGTGATGACCACCGGCGAGTTGAGCAAGGGGCTCGCAATCAAGCCGGGCGATCCGCTGGTCGAAAGCGTGGTGACGAACGATTCGGATCAGTTGCTTGCGGCTTACACGAGACAGGGGTTCGCCAGCGCCGAGGTAGCTTATGACGTTGCTGATCTTGGCACCGTCGGCGGCCAGGATCGAGTGCGATTGATCTTCAACGTGTCGGAAGGAAATCGCATTCGCATTCACGGAATCACTACCAGAGGATCTGCGATTACAAGCACTGGAAGACTCGCTCGCGACTTCTACCTTTTCAAGGACGGAGACTGGCTTCGCACGGATTTACTACAGGAAACCGAACGGCAGCTCTACGAGACCAATGCTTTCAACTCGGTCACGATCACTTCCGCGACAGGCGCTCAAAACGCGAACGGAATCGAAGAGCGGAATGTGACGGTGAACTTGCTCGAGGCAAAGCGGCGCGACGTGGTCTATGGTCTTGGTTACCAAACGAACACCGCTAACGCGAAGACCATACCCGGTCTCAACTTCCTGGGCGGCCTCCGTGGACTGACTCAGCTCACCTATTACAATCTTTTCGGCGAGTTGTACACCGCCAGCACTCAGGTGCGGGTCTCGCAGAACGAGCTATTCGGTCAAATATCGTTTCAGAACCCCCATCCTTTGGGCACGGACTTTCCCGCTCTGATTTCGCTTTTTGCACGGAGACTTGGTGAAAAGAGTTTCCGCACCGACCGCTACACAATGAACTTCCAACTCGAGAAACGCTACTCGCTGGATTTCATCGTGTATTTCAGCTACTACTTCGAACGCATCAGCATATTTGATTTGCCCTGCACGACGCCCAGCGCTGATTGCCAAGGCTTGACGTTGGAAGAAATCCAGCGTGACTCACAACCAATCAGGCTTGGCCGAATCGGGCCGAGCTTCCTGCGAGACAAGCGCGATAACAAGTTCGATCCAACCTCCGGAAACCAAACGCTTGGCAGCTTCTTCGTGGCGGCGACCGCCCTGGGCGGCAACGAACAGTTCGCAAAGCTTTATATAGAACACGATCGCTTCTATCCGATTAAACGATTCCGCGATACCGTGTACTCGTTTTCTGGAAAGCTGGGTCTGGCGGCGCCTTTTGGGGGTAAAAACTCGCTTCCGATCTCAGAGCGGTTTTTTGCTGGAGGCGCGCGCGACCTCCGAGGATTCGGCTTTGAAGAAGCGGGGCCGCAGATCCTGGTGCCTGAGCGCGACTCGAATAACAACATCATTTTGGATTCGAGCGGGAACCCGAAGCTGATGACCAGCCCGCTGGGCGGGAACGCAGTGCTGATCATTAACAATGAGTTGAGATTTCCGTTGTGGGGGCCCATTGGCGGCTCGGTCTTCTCTGATACCGGCAACCTTTTTCAGCGCGTGCGCGACATCAAGCCTTCCAACATTACGGAGAGTGTTGGTGTCGGGTTGAGATTCAAGACGCCGGTAGGACCCGTCCGGCTTGACATCGGCTTTTTGGTGTTGAACAGACCGCCAAACGTATCGAGTTCGCATTTTCACTTCACGATAGGGCAGACGCTCTGATGATGACGGAACGAAGAATAAGAATAGACCGCGGATCGATCGGATTTGCACGGATCAGATCCGTGAAGATTCGTTTGATCCGCGTCATCCGTGGCCTGTTCCTCATCTGCTTCGTGATCTCTCTGATGACACCGCACACACACGCTCAACAGATCGTCGATCAGGTACTCACACAGGTCAACGACGACATCATCACCCGAATCGATCTGCTGTGGAGCATCGCGATAGACCCGAAAGCGCCCAGTCCCGTCGGTCCCGTTGGGGCGGATCTGCTGCGCCAAAAGCTCGACGTTATGATTGATGAACGGCTGATCGCGCAAGAGGCCGCGCGCATTCCAACCTCGGACATTTCTCAAGACGAGATCGACAAGAAGCGGACGGCTCTTATTTCCGGCTTCAAGTCTGAAGCTGAATTTCGACAGCGAGCGGGTTCGGTCGGCCTTACGCCTCAGAAGATCGACGAGCTGCTGCGCCAGAGAATCCTGATCGATAGGTTTGTTGATTTCAGATTCCGCTCGTTTGTGCTGGCCACCGAGCAGGAGATCAAGCGTTACTACGACGAACACATCGTGCCTGAGGTGCGCAAAGCTGGGCAAGTACCTCCGCCGCTCGATCAGGTAAGAGACAAGATCAGCGAAGTACTAAAACAGGAAAAGGTAAACACTGACATCGACAAATGGCTTGCCGCCGCCCGCCAACGCGCTGAAGTAGTTCAACTCGCCGAACCATGAGCCTTGGCCAAACCCCTAGACTGTAGCTGGACTCAAGGGGCCTTAACCCCCAGGCTCTAGTTATGCCATTTCTCAACCGGTTGCTTTTGTAATCAGGAAACCTCTTCAGTAAAGATTTTGTTGACTGCATTACCGATTGAGAGTAATGTCGCAGCCGTCAGCTTTCCAAATCCAGCCTAAGTCGTAATGTAATTGCAGGAGGTCTCATCGTGCGCCTCAAAATCTCACGCCAATTTTCGTCTTCCACTATTGGAATGAACAATCTCTTTCGAAGACCCGTTCTCAGAAAAGCTGTCTGTTTGTTGGCCGTTATGAGCTTACCGATCTGGCCCGGCAAGTTCGTGCTTCCGTCATTGACCGCCAAGGCCTATGCGCTTGACTTCACCGGCGCTCCGATTGGTTATCTTCCGCTAGTTCTTAGATCGCTCTTTTGGCTGACCTCCAGTTCTCAACGCGCAGAAGACTCTCTGGCTGATCGGCTCGCGCAAGTTGCACACATAAGAGTTTATCCCGATCGGTTTGTCGCTTACGCGGGCCAATCTCTCAACTTCGACGCTGTCGGAACAAATGTCACGGGGCAAACTATTCCAGGACTTGTCTTCGACTGGGAATCTTCAAACCTCTCAACGGTCCAGATTGACGACACCGGCCGCGCGACGTTTGTGGGCGCTGGTGGACCCATTCAAATAGTCTGCCGAGCTGGGGCTGGTGTTGCTGTCGCTAACGTCCTTGTGAGGCCGGGGCGACGACCGATACAAACCGACGCCGAGTGGCGGGCCGATCAAGAGAGTCTCCCGCCCGGAACTGGCCCCGTCGGAAGCCTGTTGCCCTCGCTGCTCGATAAGCTGGTGCCTACGGCTTATGCGCAGGGAGGTGGATACACTGCACCTGATTTCGGCTATGATCAACTATGGTCTGAGTCGCGCAACCTCGTTGGCTCGCCTCACAATCGCGCGATCGAAGCGACCCAACTCGGGCCGGTTCTTCCTGAAGGCAGTAACTTCAATTTCTCAGTGCCTCTCATAGCTCTCGGCGGACGCGGGCTTGGAGCTAATCTTACGCTGTACGGGAACACCCGAGTATGGTCACGTCACGGAAGCGCCGTCACGTTCGGGGCGGTCGGCGGCTTTCCCTTCGCAGGATTCTCAATGGGCTTCGGGCGGATCCTCACATATGGGCCATCAAACAACACAAGTCTAGTCTGGCTTGAACCAGATGGAACACCGCACTATCTCGGCTCAGGAGACTGGTACACGAACGCGACGTATCAAACGACAGATGGAACACATATCACATTCGTCGGTAGTGCCGCGGGAGGTACGGTCTACTACAACGACGGCACGCAGATCAGCATCATTGGCTATAACAATCGATTGGTGGCGACCCAAATCAAAGACGCAAACGGCAACTACGTCGGACTCACCTACAAATATGGAGCCCCCTCGCCGCTTGCAATCGATCACGTGACCGACACTCAAGGCCGTCAGATTCTTTTCAATTACGACGGGTCGGGGAATCTGATCTCGATTACCGCACCGGGCTACGGAGGAACGGCGCAGAATCCGGTCACTCGAACGGTCGCGCAATTTGATTATCAGAGCCGCACGATCAGTTACAACTTCACCGGACTTACAGTTGAGAACGTGCCGAGCGGCGCGGTCAACGTTCTGCGCCACGTTTACTTTCCTGGGACATCGACCGGGTGGCTCTACACTTATTCTGATTATGGGATGATCTACAATGTTTCCGCGCGGCGTCAGATGACTGTAGATGGCAATGGTGTTATCAGCGATGGAGTCGAGAGCGCTAGCGTCTCTTTCAACTATCCGATCTCTGGTTCGACGGCATTGACCGACTCGCCGGCATTCACTCAGCGCACAGAGACGGTGTCCGGCGGAAACACGGGCGTATTCAGCTATTCGATTATACCCGGCTTTCAGACTACGACGTACAGTGTTCTCCGCCCGGATTCAAGCACGCTGCTGCTCACTCGCTCAACAAACGCGTCATCTGTATCTAATGGACTGCTGACTCAAACTGAAATCAAGAACAGCAGCGGCGCGTCGATGTCGAAGACAGTGACGACCTACGCTAACGACCCCGGAAGTTCGGTGCAGGCACAATCAGTGATCTCTTACGACGATACAAACACTCCGACCAAACTCGATTTCGACTATGATTCGTATGGCAACCCAGCGAACAAACGGGACTATGGTCTTCAGATTGCCGGCGCGTGGCAGGTGCGAAGGCGGACCAACTACACTTACGTCACAGACACGAATTACACAAACCGCTATCTCCGCTCGTTGGTGACTGAGTTAAAGATTTATGACGCGTTGCAAAACACCAACGACGCCGACGACGTATTGATCGCAAAGACAGCTAACACTTTCGATGACTACGCGAGCACCGGGGGAATGGAAGGGTACGGACTGGCAAAACCGCCCGGTCACGATACGGCTCTCTATGGCACAAGCTTCACGTACCGCGGAAACATCACTGGCACGACGCAATGGATCGACATCGCGGTAAACACCACGCTGGCGACCAGACTCAAAAAGTACGACAAGTTCGGCAACCTGCTTCAGGAGATGGTTACTTGCTGCAAGCAGAAACTCTATACGTACGCAGGAAACGATTACTGGGCAAATCCCCCAACGGTAACTGACGGCGACCCGCAAACACTTCACCTCGTCGGCAGCACGACATATGATTTCAATACCGGACTGCCGAAATATACAGAGTTTGCGAACCTAGGGAAGCGGTATTTCTACTACGACGCGGCATTGAGAATGATCGAGCGGGACTTGCCGACCGGCGGCGCCCAGACGGCGACCTATAACGACGGAGCGATGACCGCGGCATTTACAACGAGCGGATTAGGGACCACGACGAATGCTTACGATGCGTTCGGCCGAGTGACGCAGGTGATTGACGCGAACAACGGACAGGTAAGTACAAGCTACGACGCGATGGGAAGAGTTGCCGGCAAAACAATCCGTTTACGGCAGGCGGCTCTCCGGGGCCATCGACGGCTTTCACGTATGATGCACTCGGCAGAGTGACCCTGGTTGCCTTGCCAGATAGCCAGACCATCCTTACCAGCTACAGTGGGAACACGGTGACAGCAACCGATCAAGTGAATCGCAAGATCAAGCGAGAGAATGACGGGCTTGGGCGACTGGCGAAGGTGACGGAGCAGGACTCATCGGGCAATCTCACGCAGGATACGAATTACACATATAACCTGCTAGACAAATTGACGTTGGTGAATCAAGGCAATCAAACTCGAGCGTTCAGTTACGATGCGCTTGGAAGAATGCTCTACGAGCGAATTCCCGAGCAGACCGCTACGATCAATGACGGAACTGGGACCTACTGGACGACGAAGTATACCTACACGGATTTCAGCGCAATCGCTACGCGAACGGATGCGAGAGGAGTCCTGTTTGATTACGACTACGACAACTTGAACCGGCTGAGGACCATGGTACCCAACACTACGAACGCACCGGGAGTAGCACCAGGCGGAGGGGCGAGCTTCGCCTACGATAATAACAACGGCAGTCCCACTAACGGACTGCTGCTGTCGGCCGGGAATGAAACCTATTCCTATTACGGTTATGGGCAACTCGCTTCGGTTACACGAACAATCGACTCAATCAGCTACACCACGAACTATCAGTATGGCGCCGGTGACCTTCGGTCTCAGATCACCTATCCGAGTGGGCGAGTCGTAAACATCAACCGAAGCGGTACAGGAAGGTTGAACTCGCTTACAGATGGAGCGGGAGCAAACTATCTGAGTGGTATTGGGTACAATGTGGCGGGACAAGTGACAGGGCTGACACTGGGCAATGGTGCGATGGAAACCTACGGATACGATCCGAACAGTTTGCAGTTAACCTCGCAGACAGCAACAAAGAGCGGCGGGCCTCAGAACGGGTTGATGAATCTGATTTACAGTTATCAGTCAACCGCAGGTCAGATGGGTGCAGGCACGACTGCCGGCAATGCGGGTCAGTTAACGTCAATTAGCGGGACAATCAACGCATCGACTGAGGGTGCATCGTACACATACGACAATCTCGGGAGACTTATGACCTCCAATCAGACGAGCAACGGATCATCTGCGCAGCGGCGGTTCGGATATGATCGTTGGGGCAATCGCGCCGGCGCATGGGACGCGGTGAGTGGAGGGAATCAGATTCAAAGTGTTGTGTTGCAGCAGAGCGGCGGCGCGCCTACTAATCAACTTCAGAGTGTGACCACAAGCGGCGTGGTGAAGACTTACACTTATGATGCTGCAGGCAGTGTGACCAATGATGGTGTGCACACCTATCAGTACGACGGGGCAAAGCGAATTGTGACTGTGGACGGGGGCGCGACCGCTCAATACGCTTATGACCAGAACAATCGAAGGGTCAAGAAGACTGTTGGAAGCGCCGTGACGCACTATGTTTGGGAAGGGTCGCAAGTAGTCGCCGAACATGAGGGAAGCACAGGAGCGGTGATTGTCGATTATGTTTACGCAGCCAGGCGAATGATCGCTAATGTATCAAGCGGTACGACTCAATACTTCCTTAGTGACCGTGTGAGTGAAAGAGTAGTGCTAGACACCGGGGGCAACGTGTTAGGGCGTCAGGCCCATTTGCCTTTTGGGCGAGCAGTTCGCGGCTACCGGCACGCAGGAGAAACATTATTTATCGACCTATGAGAGTGATGGCGAAACGGGATCCGACTATGCCGTGAATCGGCAGTTCTATCAGGCGGTTGGCAGGTTTGCGCGGGTCGATCCCTTCAAAGGAAGTAATAACACGAATCCACAGAGTTTGAATCGCTATTCTTACGTTCAGAATGACCCGATCAACGCGGATGACCCAGTGGGGCTATTTCCGATAATCGATTTGGGTGGCGGTAGCTTCGCCTATGGAATCTGCTTTAGTTTTGGTGAGGCTGTTTGGTGCGAGTGGAGAATCTACAACGAATATAGGCCCCCCGCTCAAAAGCCACCGCCGCCATGTCCTCGTAGTTATAAGGCCCCCCTCACGCGCAAGCGGCTTACGACCTACGACGCGCAACGAGACATTGTCCGTGACAAGCTACAGAACTCCGATCAATGCAAAACTTATCTAAACGAGCATGGAATCGATCCAAATAAAGCCTTGTCCGCGGTCAATCTCCAAAATGCCTATGATGGGCCCAACTCAGAGATCAGCCGCCTCGAAGCGGGACTCGTTAGCCCCGACGTGGATCTAACCAACCCTCGAATTGCGCAGATCGAAAACAGTTGCGTGTCGGCGGATTTCAAGAACCCGAGACGCACAGTCGGAGCAACGACGGCAATCTGGCCGGGACAGCAGCCCAGCAGTGAAACAACCGTCGAAGAGCGCAGCGACGTTTACTACGGGAAAGATATCTCCGCATCAAATATCCTGCACGAAGCTTTGCATTCGTTGCTTGGAGTGGGCGATGATGGTCTGGCGAACAAACTAAACATAACACTGCCCAGTAACGGAAGTACGCAGATAATCAGCGATGAGCTGCACAAGCATGGATGCGGGGGAGACTGACATGGCTCATAAAGACATCGGAGGACATTTACACCGGCACTCCGACATGGGGCTCAGGGTCTGGGAAGGTTGCGCTAAGTTCTTCTCAAGCGCGTTGGCATTGGTGTGCCTAATGCACGTCGCTGTATCCGCCGGATACCAAGCCACGGTGCTCTCGCATTCGTCGACGCAGATGGTCGCGGTCCATTTTACTCCGTCGGGCAACGTCATTGCCGTTAGTGAGGATGGCATGATGACGCTGTGGAATGGTGATACAGGCCGTCCCGTCTGGAAGATCAGCTTGGCGCGCGCACCCCGGAAGAACGATTACACGCGCATCAAGATTAGCGCGATGGACTTGTCACCTGATGGCCGGACGGCCGTCGTTGCATACCTTCGTTTCGGCGTCGATCAGAATCTAATTGACGAAAAGGCGGGGGATCCAACCAGGCAAAAGGACAGCGTTTGGGAAACTCACGTGGTTCTAGTTGACGCTACAGAGGGCACAATCAAGAAAGACATTGAGTCGGTTCGTGACGCATCGGTCACAGCCGTTGTTTTCGCGTCGAGCGGCAAGCAGGTTTTCGTCACGACCGCGACTTCCATTGCTCGGGCTCTTATCAAGCATCAATCTCCTACTTCCACAATACATATACTGAACACTGACACTGGACAAGTATTACGGTCCTTTCGGTCTCAAGGTTGGATAGCGAGAGCGACACTATCGCCCGACGACAGGCTCTTTGCCGTCGCCGCGCAACAATACATAGAAGGCGACACGGCTTTTTACGAGTTGCAGTTATACGATCCCGATACCGGAAAATTGCTGCACAATACAAAGTTTGAGACGACACAGACGGCGGCGATCAGCTCCTCTTTTGACGGTAGTCTATTGGCAGTCAGCATCTCTGGAAAAGATGGATTGCAAATAGACCTCGTATCCACAGATGGAGCGGGAAAGCTCAGCCATATCATCACTGCCCCCCGATACACCCAAGCCCGCGCCCTGGCATTCATCAGCGAGCAGCATCGGGTAGTTCTGGCTGGCGGAAGGTTAGACCTGTCAGGTTTCGATGATGTTGGTACGCCGAGGTTCAACGATCAAGGCGGCGTACTCTTCGTAGTCGACCTGAGGACCGGTGAGAAACTCAGAACATACGCGTTCACATCCTTCATCACGTGCCTTGCCGTTTCACACGACGGTTTGAAAATGGCTGCCGGAATGTATGACGGCCGAATCGCTTTGATGAGAGTTTTGTAACCCTGCCTGCCGTTTGTTCCTCCTGTTGACCGGAGACACACTCGGCAACGGAGTGGCGGAAGTATTTGGGTACGATGCGAACCGTCTGCAGTTGACATCGCAAAGCGCGGCTATCCCAGGATACGCGCCGTTGATGAGCTTGGCCTACAGCTATCAGGCTCAGGCCGGACAGATGGGGGCAGGCACGACCGCAGGAAACGCCGGCCAACTGATGGGGATTACCTGCTGCAGCTCGATAGGTGGAGTCGCTGAGCTTGCCAGCTATACGTATGACAATCTCGGAAGACTTGTGACATCGAATCAGACCTCTAACGGTACATCGGCGCAGCGCCGATTCGCTTACGACCGATGGGGCAATCGGACCGGTGTGTGGGACGCAACAAGTGGAGGCACTCTGATTCAGAACGTGGCGCTTGTGCAGTCGGGCGGCGGAGCGCCAACCAATCAGATAGCTGCGCTCAGCACTCCCGGATGGTACGGCTCATACACGTACGACGCGGCGGGCAATGTCACGAACGACGGAGTACATACCTATCAATACGACGCGGAGGATCGGCTTGTGAACGTGGATGGGGGTGCGACTGCCCAATACGCCTACGATCAGAACAATCGCCGTTACAAGAAGACAGTCGGTAGCGCGGTGACGCAATATGTCTGGGAAGGAAGCCAGATCGTCTCAGAACACGATGGCAACGGGGTAATTCTGGCAGAGTACATTTATGCCGGCAATCGAGTGCTTGCAAAAATCTCGGGAAATAGCACGCAGTACCTCTTGAGCGACCGCCTCAGTGAGAGACTAAGCGTTGACTCAGGCGGTAACGTTGTCGGAAGGCAATCCCATCTGCCTTTTGGAGAAGACTTCGCGCAGAGCGGTTCGCAGGAGAAGCATCATTTCACCAGCTACGAACGAGATACAGAGACGGCTGACGACTACGCACTGAACAGGGTGTATTCACAGAGAACCGGAACCTTCAACCGGCCCGATCCATATGCCGGTAGCTGTGACTATGGCAATCCTCAGAGTCTCAACCGGAACGCCTACGCAGCCAACGATCCGGTAAATGCGATGGATCCGCTAGGTCTATGCGACGGAGGACAAGTGTGGTGGAATCCACCTGGTGGCGGCATAGCAGTATGTATGTGCACTGAAGGTAATTGCCAGTGGGATTTTCGACTGAGGCCGATTTCGGAAAACGAACCCAAGTATCTACCATCTCCATCGCGTAACAGACCTGTCCATAAGCACTACAAAAGGAAGTTCAATTGCAACAAGAAGGCGCAGGACGTGTTGAGCGAGATCGAGAAGGACTTCTCCAAATTCGTGAACGCATCGCTTTCCTTTGGGCCAGGTGATGCCTTGCTGGCGACGGTTACCTTTGGATCGGCACCGGTCGAGACGGGTACAGTAATACCGATCTCTCAAACCACAAGTTTTCCGCCAGTAATAATACCTCCGGGGAGTCCGGGAGCTGGAGTCTACAACCCCCCGCCGATCACCATAAACACGTCGGTCACCGTTTACAACAGACTTACTAACAGCTTTAGCTTCGTCACCAATCCAGGGCATCCGCTTTATCCCGGGCAAATAACCTTCAGCGCAATCGACGCGGGGGACGGGAAGATCAGATTCGCGATTAATGTGGATGCAGAGACAAATGGCGGACTCAATGACTTCGCGTTTGGCCATGGTGGAAGTGAACTGGAAGATAAGATATGGAACAATCTCATAGATAATGTCGAAAAGTTCTGCAAACAATAGTCTCTCGGACCGACGACGAGATCACGCGAAGCCTCGTCTGGACTACTGGATTTCGCATTTGATCGTGCGCTCAATTGTGGTCCTCAACTTGGCGACCGTTATTGGAGAGTTCTATTACTACGAAGCCCTTAGGCACGCGGGGCTCGAAGGCGCGATAATCAAGTGGTACATCGCGTCGTCTTTGATCCTACCAATATACGTGGGACTAGAAATCTGGTGGATGGGTAGAGCTGAATCGAAAGCCCTTCTGGTTGATGCCGCTCTCGCAATAGTTTGGTTCCTAACTTGGTGGGGCATTTTCCTATATCTTGTGTACGTCCTGTCACATCGCGTTTGGCTCTAGTACTCACAATGGAACAACTTGATAGACAATGCGAAGAAGTTTTGCAAGAAGCAGGAGAAGGAAAAGAGTCTCACGTGGCCTACCGGATTTCCCACTTCCTTGTGCGGACTGTGTGTCTAGTCAACATTGTTTCCATGGTATTGGACGCTGACCTGTTGCGTTTGGGCTCGCGTTGGTATCCAGTTTCTTCATTGCTTTTGCCCATCTATGTCGCGTTGGAACGATGGTGGATGACTAAGACGGAAGGCAGACCAATCTTCATAGATGCGGTGTTCGCGGCAGGCTGGTTCCTGGTGTTTTGGGTATTGCTAATCCACACACTCTATAGAAATGGGTTCCCGTGGCTCTAGTCCCTGTAAGGCCGGTCGACAAGCCGTATAAACTGACGCCGAGCGGAGGGCCGATCAAGAAAGACTGCCGACAGCAGTACCGGGGCGTCTGAAACCTGTTGCCCTCGCCTCTTGATAAGCTCGCCTAGCGCTTATGGGCGATGCGAACCGTTTAAGAAAAAATAGTCGCCAGATGGAGTGCCCTGCTATGAAACATAAGAGAGTAGGTATCCTGGCATCGTCCTCGTTATTAGCGCTCGGTCTAGGCGCAATTTCATTAACGTTGGATCAACATGCGTGGCTCGCAGAGGCCTCATCCATTTCTGAACGCCAAATCAATCAGAATGCTGGCGGGACTCTAACTCCAATCAATGTGCATGCCAGAGACCTGGCGCCGAGGCCAACAATTCCCGGAAATGAGGCGCCGTGGACCGGTGTAAAGGTGACGGCTTCCCGAGTTCCCCAGGCAACACCATCAGCGAAGATGCCGTCACCAGTGATTGCGTTGATTCGACGCAGTTCCTGGACCTGGGTGTTCGGAGGAGAACCCATCTTAGTGCTCTACGAAGATGGCAGGATTATTTACTCGATAGGAAACTCACGTGACGGGCGGTATATGGTTGCAAGACTCACTGATAAGCAAATCTCGCGCATGCTGGAGAAGGTCAGCCTTCGGAAACTTGAAGGCTTCGATAGGTCCTATGATTCCTCAAATGGGGCGGCCGATTTGTCAGAGTATAGGCTGCTGCGACGAAGAGCGGATGGAACTTATAAAGACATAGCCATCTACGGGGGTATTGAGACTGCGAGAACACAAGACGGTACCGAATATCAACCGCTCCCACCAGACCTGGCTTCAATTTGTAAATACTTGGCGACGTTCGCGGCAGAGAATGCTGAGGAGTGGGTTCCGGACTACATTGAGGTGATAGTCTGGCGCTACGATTATTTCACCGAGGAGCCGCTAGCCTGGCCGAAAGATTGGCCGGATTTGAGCGACTCAAAAACAAAACAAAATGGTGACAGATACGTTCTCCTGCTTGAGAGATCCAAACACAAGGCGCTGCATGCTCTTCTAAGCTCATTGAAGGACGGCCAGGGGATCCGGATTTCCGGACAGGCCTACGCGGTCGCTACGCGTTCTCAATTTCCACAGGAAGAGATTTGGACGACACTACGGCCACGAAAGTAGAGGAGCGCCTGGCCAGAAGTACAGACGACTGACGGCTGGTCGATTTTGTATTGCCATGGCTGAACATCGCGCGCGCCGACAGCGGCTCAGTGCTCTTCGTGATGTTCGAATTCGAAACCTGCTTATCAAGCCCCGACCACCAGATCGCCGGTTAGACGCCGGACTGTCTACATTGCTCGTCGCTAGTGATCGCGTTACAATTACCTGTCTTCGATCACCACAATATGCAGGACAAGTTCAAAGATGAGTGTGGCGTATTTGGTATCTTCAACCACGAGGACGCCGCGAGGCTGACTTACCTCGGCCTGTACGCGTTGCAACATCGCGGGCAGGAATCCGCGGGGATGGTTTCGTCCGACGGAACGCGCTTGCACGCCTATCGCGGGATGGGCTACGTCAGCGAGATCTTTCGCCAGGAGGAACTCTCACATCTGCCGGGCCGCTCGTGCATAGGTCACGTCCGCTACTCAACTGCCGGAAGCGTCTCGCTTCGTGAGGCGCAGCCGTTTCTGGTCGACGGCTATCGAGGGCAGCTCGCACTCTGTCACAACGGTAATCTCCCTTACGCCAATGAAGTCCGCGAAGAGCTCGAGCTGGACGGCGCGATATTCTCTTCGACCTCGGACACCGAAGTCGTGCTTCACAAAATCGCGCGCTCGCGAGCGGTTGACCTGGTTGGCGCCATCACCGACACATTCACCGAAATAGAAGGCGCCTACTCGATGCTGTTTCTCACACGAGACAGCTTGATCGCGGTGCGCGACCAGCGGGGCTTTCGCCCGCTCTGTTTGGGACAGCTCGGGGGCTCGTATGTCGTCGCCTCCGAGACGTGCGCGTTCGATTTGATTGACGCCACCTATCTGCGCGACGTGCAACCCGGTGAAACCCTGGTGATCGATAAAGACGGGCTTCACTCTTCGTTCCCGCTGCCGAAGCTCAAGCCTGCTCACTGCATCTTCGAACACGTTTACTTCTCTCGACCCGACTCGATTGTGTTTGGCCGCTCGGTTAACAAGAGCCGTCACAAGATGGGTCAACAGCTGGCGCGCGAATGCCCGGCAGACGCCGACATCGTCGTCCCGGTTCCAGACTCCGGCGTTTCCGCGGCAATTGGTTACGCCTCCGAGTCGGGCCTGAAGTTTCGATTCGGGCTGGTCCGCAACCACTACGTTGGCCGCACGTTCATCGAGCCCAAACAATCGATTCGCCACTTCGGCGTAAAGGTAAAGCTCAACCCGGTGCGCGATCTGATCGAAGGATTGCGTATCGTACTGATAGACGATTCGATCGTGCGCGGGACAACCTCAAAGAAGATCGTTCAGATGGTGCGACAAGCCGGCGCTCGAGAAGTTCACGTTCGCATAAGCTGCCCGCCCACGGTCGCCCCCTGCTTTTATGGCGTCGACACCCCGACTCGAGACGAACTGATCGGAGCGAACATGAGCGTCGAAGACATTGCTCGGCATATCGACGCCGACAGCCTCGGTTATCTCAGCCTCGAGGGTATGTTGCGCGGGTGTGGTGATCCCCTCGGTAATCGCCATTGCACGGCGTGCTACACCAACGACTATCCGATACCTGTGACTTCAGCCGCGCGAACCAAGACTGAAAGAGAAGAAGGTTCGCTGATGCACGACGCGGTTTGGCCTCGATAGCCCGCCTGCAATGACTAGAAAAATCAGATCGATCGCTCTTCTTGCGCTGCTTGCAGTCGCGCTTGTCGCGCTGGTCCTGTTCTTTCGTCAGAGGCAAGCGGTTCCGGAACCCGGCCCCGCTTCAGGAAAACTTACCGTTCGATTTCTCGACGTCGGACAGGGGGATTCGGAACTGATCGCGTTGCCAAACGGCGAAACGATTTTGATCGACTCAGGCGATCGCGGCTCGCCTACGGTCGACCTGCTGAGAAAATACGGCGTCAAAGAAATCGCGTTAATCATCGCCACTCATCCTCACGCCGATCATATCGGTGAGATGCGCGATGTTATGCGAGCGTTCAAAGTGAAAGAGTTTTGGGACTCAGGGTTCAATCATCCGACTAAGACTTACGGTGACATGCTGCAAGAGATCAAGGATAAGGGTGTCAAGTTCGCTACTCCAAAACGTGGCGATATGCGAACGTTCGGCGACGTGTTGCTCGAGATCCTGAATCCTGCGGATCAAGCCCCCGACGATAATCCGAACAATGCATCGATAGTCGCGCGCCTCACCTTTGGACAAAAAACATTTCTGTTCACTGGTGACGCAGAGGACTACGAGAATTCGGCGAACCATTCGGCTTGGGAGCAGATGTTCGAGAGCGAGAGAGGCAAGTTGCACGTTGACCTTTTGAAGGCCGCGCATCACGGGAGCTCGAACGGCACTACTAGAGAAGTGCTCGACGCCGTGAGGCCGTCCATCCTGACGATAAGCTGCGCGGCCGGAAATGATTATCACCACCCGCATCCGAAAGTGATGCGGATGCTCGAACAGGATCGTGATCGGATCAAGCTCTATCGGACGGATCTCGAAGGCACCATCACTGCAGTCTGCGATGGTCACCAGATAGAAATGAGTTCTGAGAAGCAAGTCGCGGGAGATCGGCTTTACTTGACTGGTGATGAGGTCACGGGTACGGTAGCCAGCGACGGCCACAGCCAGGGTTCTCGGCAAAACAGTCGTGCCGTCCGGAGGTCGAAATAAAACCGCACGACTCAACCACGGTGATCATCGATCGCATCGAAGGCGATCTGGCGGTGCTTGTGCTTTATGACGACGAACGCGTGAAATTCAATCTACCGGTCAGGTATTTGCCTGAAGGAGCGAGAGATGGCGACCACTTGCAGATGAGTTTTGTGAAGGACGAGTTGAGCCGGGAGACTGAGAAGAAACGGATCGATAATTTGTTGGAGGAGTTGAAGGGCAGATAGTCTTTGCGACGCGGGGGCTTGGCATCTTTGCGTTGGAAGCTGTTTCGCGCAAAGACGCCACGGCGCGCAAAGACGTAAAGAAGAATTATGAGCGAGCAAGTCAGCTATCGCGATGCCGGCGTTGACATCGATGCCGCAAACGAAGCCAAAGAACGCATCAAGCGGCTGGCTCGCGAGACTTTCACGCCCAGCGTGCTGACCGAGATCGGCTCGTTTGGCGGGATGTTTCGCCCTGACTTCTCGCGAATGAAAGAGCCGGTGCTCGTCTCGTCGGCTGACGGGGTCGGAACAAAACTGCGGCTCGCCTTTATTACCGGCATTCACAACACCGTCGGCTACGATCTGGTTTGCCACTGCGTCAACGATATTCTCGTGCAGGGCGCGCGGCCGCTTTTCTTTTTGGACTACATCGCCGCCGGAAAACTCGTTCCCGATACCGTAGCAACGGTGATCGAAGGGCTCGCTCGGGGCTGCAAGGAAACGGGTTGTGTGCTGATCGGGGGAGAGACTGCCGAGATGCCCGGCTTCTATACCGAAGGCGAATATGACGTCGCAGGTTTCATAGTCGGAGTTGTCGATCGAGAACGGATTATCGACGGCGCAGGCATTGCATCCGGAGACGTGTTGATTGGATTGCCCTCGGTAGGATTGCATACCAACGGTTACAGCCTCGCTCGGAAGTTGTTCTTCGAAGTCGCCGGCCACAACCCTGAGACGCGGTTAGACGAACTCGGTTGCACCGTCGCTCAGGAATTGCTCAAGCCGCATCGCAGTTATCTCGGCGCGCTCGACGGTCTGCTCGACTCCGGTTTGATAAAAGGGCTCGCGCACATCACCGGGGGAGGGTTGCTCGAGAACCTCCCTCGCATCTTGCCCGACGGAACGGCGGCTGAAATACGAGCGGGCTCGTGGCCTGTCTTGCCGGTGTTTGACTTGCTTGCGAGGATCGGCAACGTGGCCGAACGGGAAATGTACCGTACATTAAACATGGGGATTGGGATGGTCGTAGTTAGTAGGGCCGACGACGCCCGGAGGATGCGCGCGCATTTCGATCGACTTGGCGAAGCGAGTTACGAGATTGGCACTGTTGTCGCGGGCCGGCGTACGGTGACGCTGAAGCGTTAATCGTATTCGGCCCGATCCAGGGAAACACTCGCGACCTGCGGCTGACCCGCGTGTTCGCCCCGTCTGGCAGAAGTAGGGCGGGAACATGCGTCCTCCACGACGAGCGGGATTCTGGCACACTACTGAGGAGACTAAGGAAACGATGGCGAGCTGGTGTCCGAGCTGCGGGCGAAATGTCGAGCCCGATGAGAAATTCTGTCGTCAATGCGGAATGCCTCAGCATCTCGAGGGCGAAGAGGCGACAACGTGGATGCTGAGTCCGCCGCCTGAGCCCGAATCGAGGCGCCCGACGACCCCGGTACAGTCGAGCACTACTTCGCCGACGACGCCTCCGACCGGTGGAGCCTACATTCCTCCGACGCCAACGCCTTACTATACGCCTCCATACCCAACCCCATATCAACCGCCGGCACGACCAGGTCAGGGTCACATCGACTTGGGTGACTGGCTTTCAGGGGGCTGGCAAGTCTACAGAGAGAACGCAGCGCTGATGTCTGCGGCAACTCTGCTGGCGGCAGTGCTGGGCACCGTCACGCTCGGGATCCTCGCCGGTCCGTTGTTGATGGGACTCTTCGGAATGGCGTTTAAGACAATGCGCGGTGAACGCCCGGAGATTGGCGATCTATTCAAGTGGCAAGGCAAATTCCTTCAAGCGTTTTTGACCTTCCTGGTTTTTGCGCTGGTGCATGCGGGACTGACCGGACTTGGAAACAATTCAGTGCATGGGTTATTGAGCCTGGTCGTCACGCCGCTCCTTACGGTGATGCTCGGGCTAACGATGTCATCGATAGCGGAGCGGGGGCTTGACGTTGCGAAGGCGATAAACGAAGGCGGCCGATTGATTTTTTCACGCGACGCGGTGATGTGGTGGGTGACCGGTTTGGTTTTGGCGGGAATCGCGGGCGGCGGCTTTATCGCTTGCGGTATTGGCGTGCTTGTCACAGTGCCCTGGATGATCTCAGCATCCGCGGTTGCATATAGAGACGTCTTCGGTATCGACGATCCGAATCGCACGCTCCATTGATTCACAATTCAAAGTTTCTCGGAGCAGTAGTCGACACTTTCATATGGACAACAACCCTGTAATAGAGGTTCGAATAGGCGATTGGATAAGCGAAGGATGGAATATGTTCACCCAGCAATGGAAGGGCTGGTTGACGTTATCGGCCAGCTTCTTCGTAGTCATAATCCTTCCAATGCTGTCATTCATCGCAGTGATGTACGTAATGATGTTCGCTACGATGATGTCGCAGCAGCAACACTCGCGAAACGCGTCTCCGGAAATGCCGATCGCGGCATTTCTCGGCTTTTATCTTGGGTTGTTTGCGCTGATCATCGTGCTGTTGCCGCTGATGGTGTTCCTGATGGGAGGAGCGTACCGCGCCGCCTTCAAGCAGTTACGAGGCGGGCGGTTGGAATTCCGCGATCTGTTCTCCGCGCGTGATTGCTACTGGCGGTTGCTGGGAGCGACTCTGATTCACGGTGTGCTCGTATTCATCGGGGCGATGCTCTGCATCATCCCTGCGTTCATCGTCGCAGGGTTGATGTTCTTCACGATCCCCCTGATTGTCGAGCGCAATCTGGGAATCGCGGACGCGATACGCGCGAGTCGGGAACTAACGCAACGCCGTCTTTGGATGTTCATCCTTTTTGCGTTCCTTGTTCAGTTGATCGCGTCAGTCGGAAGCTATGCGTGTTACGTTGGGCTGCTTGCTACCTGGCCCCTGATGTTCACGATCACGGTGGTTGCTTATCGTGATTGTTTTGGCGTAGAGGGAGCGCGGAGTTTCTCGCAGACGCCCTCGCCTCAACAGACCGGTTATGGGGCAGCGCCCGTCCCCGACTCGCCGCCTGTTGTTGAGCCGCCGGCCGTGTGTCCCAACTGCCAGGCCTCTTTGCCCGCGACGGCGCAATTCTGTTTTCGCTGCGGAACAAGCACTAACGCACAATGAATCCAGAACCCGATCGAAAATCCATGGAAGAAATTGTGGTGATCGGCGCGGGCTATTGGGGCGTCAATCACGTCAGGAATTTTCACGAGCTTGGCGCTCTCCGCATGGTTTGCGACACAAGCCGCCCGTCGCTCGAGAGAATAGCGAAGATGTTTCCTGATATTCGAATTGAAAACGATTTCAGAACCGCGCTCTCGGACGAGAACGTTCGCGGCGTGGTGGTAGCGACGCCCGCCGAGACTCATTATCAGATAGCTTGCCTCGCTATCGAAGCAGGCAAGGATGTGCTTGTCGAGAAGCCTTTGACGCTTGATGTTGCCGAAGGTGAGCAGCTTGTTAAGCTCGCGACTGAACGCGGCTCGATACTTATGGTAGGCCATCTCCTTGAATATCACGCGGCGGTTTTGAGACTCCGCGAGTTGATCGAATCAAATGAGATTGGTGATCTGCAATACATTTATTCGAACCGGCTCAACCTGGGAAAAGTAAGAAGGGAAGAGAACATACTTTGGAGCTTCGCACCTCACGACATCGCCATCATCTTGAGGCTCGTCGGCGAGTGGCCGAGAACCATCGCCGCAACCGGCGGGGCTTATCTTCAACCGAGCATCGCCGATGTGACTATTACTAACATTGAATTCCTGAACGGCGTCCGGGCTCACATATTCGTAAGCTGGCTGCACCCGTACAAGGAGCAACGCCTGGTCGTTGTTGGATCAAAGCGAATGGCGGTGTTTGACGACGTGCGCAAAGAGCACAAGCTGGTGGTGTACGATCAAGGGGTCGAGTTTGTAAATGGCGAGCCGGTCGCTCGAAAGAATGAAGGCATACCGGAATCGATTGAAGCCGCCGAACCTCTTCGCCGGCAATGCCTGGAATTTCTCGAGTGCATCGAGACGCGCCGGCGGCCGCTAACGGACGGAGAGAGCGGTCTCCGGGTTCTGAGAGTGCTTGATGCCGCCGAACGATCGCTTGCTGAACGCGGGAGGCCGATAAGTTTGTAAGGGGAGATCAACCACAAAGGAACAAAGACACTAAGAACACCAAAGAGAGCTTTGTGTCTTTGTGGTTCATCGCCGATTCGTTATGGAAAAGAAATACTTCGTTCACGAATCAAGCTACGTAGACGAGCCGTGCGAGATCGGCGACGGCACTAAGATATGGCACTTCTCACATGTCATGGCAGGCTCAAAGATAGGAAGCCGTTGTAACATTGGCCAGAACGTAGTCATATCGCCTCAGGTCGTAATTGGCGACAACGTCAAAATTCAGAATAACGTTTCGGTCTATACGGGTGTCGAGCTTGAAGACGACGTATTTTGTGGGCCCTCGATGGTCTTTACCAATGTCACCAATCCGCGCAGTCACGTTTCGCGCAAGGATGAATATCGAAAGACTCTCGTCAAGCGTGGAGCGTCTATTGGGGCTAACGCGACAGTGGTTTGTGGTCATACGATCGGACGGTACGCTTTCATAGGAGCGGGTGCGGTTGTGACGCGCGACGTGCCGGACCACGCGATGGTTGTTGGCAATCCCGGAAGAGTCGTCGGATGGATGTGCCAGTGCGGAATAAAGCTCGATATGTCGAGTGAGCCACTCAAACCCGAGCAGGCGGCGTGCGCCGGCTGCGGCACAAGCTATTCAAAAGCCAAAGGCGAAGTCTCGGCCACCGGCCGCTGATTCAAGCGGCAAGGTGATCGCCGTGAATTGGCGTCAAGACGTCTTCCACAGGCAGGCCGCGTAATTCGATCTTCACTTCGCGCTCGGCTCCGCACTCGTAGCACGTTTGAATCAAGCGATTGTCGGAGCTTCTGGAATGGGGAATACCCCAGTAATGTGCGTGGTTTGTAAGGAAAGCTAGTAACTTCATCGTGGTGCCCTCACCTTGACGTCTCTGTTTTTGTCTCCTGCATACATAAGACGCCTTTCGGAGCCGCTCTGCTGCAAAAAATATTCCATGAACAGATTCATAAGGGCTGCGTGCATTTTTGGGAGGAATTGCGGGCAGCACCGTCCACATTAAGGACAGTCAATCAGCCAATTCAGTACGGTGTGAATGTGAGCTAAGAACGCGTGTCAGCCTTTCGCGCTTGGGGTTTCGTGGCTATGCTGCCGTTTCATCAAGATGAAACAAATCGTGTACGATTCTCACCGCTCGCTCGGCGTCCCTGTCGCTGACCACACAACTTATTCGAATCTCCGAAGTCGAGATCATCTTGATGTTGATGCCTTCCCGACCGAGCGCTGAAAACATTCTTGCAGCCACATCGGGCTGATCCATCAATCCGGCTCCAATAATGCTGACTTTGGCGACATCCTCATCGGCGAGTACATCTTCCGCTCCCGTTTGCGATGCCGCATGTTTCAGCGCGGCTCGCGCCGTGTTGAGGTCACTGCGCTTGACGGTGAAAGATATATCGTTGACCAGCCCGCCTTCGTGAAACGCCTGGATTATCATATCAACGCTTACCCGTTGTTCAGCCAACGCCCCAAAAATCACGCCGGCTGTACCTGGGCGGTCGGGCACCTTCAGGATCGCAAGCCGCGCTTGATCGCGGTCTACAGTAACGCCGCTTACCGGTCGTGAGATTTCCATTTCGTCGGCTCCTTTGAGAATCGTCCCCTCGTTCTCAGGATCGAAAGTGTTCCGGACTCTCACTGGAATCCTGTGTTTGCGAGCCAGCTCGACCGCGCGAGGGTGAAGCACCTGGGCGCCGACTCGCGCCATCTCAAGCATCTCTTCGTATGAGACTTCCGCAAGCAATCGCGCTGTCGGAACAACGTTGGGATCGGCGGTGTAGACTCCGCTTACGTCGGTGAAGATGTCGCACGCCGAAGCCCCAAGCGCAGCCGCAAGCGCGACCGCAGTGGTGTCTGATCCGCCACGTCCCAGGGTCGTGGTGTCACCGGCCGGCGTCAAACCTTGAAAGCCTGCAGCTACCACAACGTGTCCGTTGTCGAGATAGAGTCGAATCCGTTCGGTGTTGATATCGACGATCCGAGCGGAGGTGTGAACGCCTTCGGTCGTGATTCCAAGTTGACCCGCGCTAACGGACACCGCCTTGGCGCCGGTCTCATTGAGAGCCATCGCCACGAGCGCGACTGATATCTGCTCGCCTGTGGCAAGCAACGCGTCCAACTCGCGACGGTTCGGAGCGTTGCTGACCTGATAAGCAAGCTTCATCAGATAGTCAGTCGTATCGCCCATCGCCGAGACTACGGCTACGACCGGACCCTCTTGTGCTGCGCGCGCGATGATGCTGGCGACATTCTTGATCCGCGCCACAGTCTTTACTGATGTTCCACCGAACTTTTGGACGAGCATAAAAGCCAGTTCAGGGTTCAGGGTTCGAGGTTCAGAGTTCAAGCTTTAGCTTGCTGATCCGGACGGAGCAGCCTGAAGGCTGAACTCTGAACTCTGAACCACGAACCCGGAACTATTCTTCGAACACTCTCAGCACGACTCCCACTTCCTTCGTGGTAGCTTGCGACTCGATCTCTTTAAGCGCGCTCGCGACGTTCTTCTCACTGGCGCGGTGCGTCAGGAGAATAATCGTAGCAGGACCCTGGCTCGGGACGCCGCGCTGTAACAAGCTATGCACGCTAACGTGATGCGCTCCGAGCGCGTGACCGATGTTGCCGATCACGCCGGGTGTGTCTTCGGTCTCGAGGCGAATGTAGAACGCGCTTTCTGCATCTTCAATGGAACAGAGCGGCGCTTCTTGTTCATCGATCGCCGGCTGAAAATATGGCGCGAAATCCGGAAGCCGCAACGCGCTCGCAAGGTTTATCAAGTCCCCGACGACAGCGCTTGCCGTTGGCATCTGGCCCGCGCCGGGGCCGACCAGCATCACCTTGCCAACCGCGCTCCCGCTGATGAAGATCGCGTTGTTCGCTCCTTCCACCGAAGCCAGCGGATGATGAAGCGGAACCAGCATTGGATGGGCGCGCACATCGAGACAACCGTCGCCACGTCGCGCCAGACCGATCAACTTGATGCGATATCCGAACTCACTGGCCATTGCGATATCCAGAGCGCTGATTCGCGTTATGCCCTGCCGGTGAACCGAATCCGCGTCGACGAATCGCCCGAACGCGAGCGATGCTAGAATGGTGATCTTGTAAGCGACGTCGAGCCCTTCTACATCGTTTGTCGGATCCGCTTCGGCAAATCCGAGCTTTTGCGCGCCCGAAAGCGCTTCGTCAAAACTCTGCCCCTGAGCTTCCATCGCGGTGAGGATGTAGTTGGTTGTGCCGTTCAGTATCCCAGCGACGCTCGATATCTGATTTGCCTGGAGCCCGCGCTGCAAGGTCGAGATCAGCGGAATACCGCCGCCGACCGCCGCCTCAAAAAGCACGGTAACGTTATTCCGATGCGCCAGCTGAAAGATTTCCGAGCCGTGACGCGCGATCATTTCTTTGTTGGCGGTGATTATGTGTTTGCCGTTTGCTATCGCTTGTTTGATCGACTCGTAGATATGAGCGAGGCCGCCCGCTACTTCGATTACGATTTCTACTTCGGTGTCATTGACTACATCGGCTGGCTGATCGGTTACGTTTATCGCAGTTAGATCGACGTCGCGCGATTTTGTCTTGTCTCGGACGGCTACGCATTTGACTCTGAAGCGTGTGTCGCTCGCGAGCAGTTTGACGACGCCGGACCCAACCGTGCCCAATCCGAGTATTCCTATGGTGATTTTGCTCATAGGTTCTTTCGCTCCGCGATATTCGAGAGTATCGGGCGGTAGCGTAGACTGTCCAGTCTGCGCATAGCTCAAGAAAGTAGAGTAGCGATCCAGTCTGCGTGCTGGCCTGAAAAAGTAGCGTAGACTGTCGAATCTGCGCGAGGCTCGGTCATCAGGATCTGCAAAGGCTGGGGTAGTCGAGGCACGGTAATTTGTTCGCTTGCGATCTTTTTCCGCACTCAGCGTCCTCTGCGGTTTGAATCGCCAGCACTGATCAAGAAGAAACGCGGAGCTACGCAGACAGGCCGAGGTACAAGTACTGCAGAGGTTCGCGCAGACTGGACAGTCTACGCTACAATGAAACCGCTTTTGATAGGACTAATGTGAGAATCACAAAGGTTTATACGAAGGCGGGTGACGGCGGTCAGACATCTCTTGTCGGAGGCGCACGCGTAAGCAAAAGCAGCCTGAGAGTCGATGCTTACGGAGACGTGGACGAGCTGAGTTCGCTGATCGGTCTGGCGCGCTCGATGCCCCAGGACGAAGAGGTCGAAGCTCTACTGGGTGTGATTCAGAATGATTTGTTCACGCTGGGTGCGGATCTGGCCAGTCCTTCGGAAATCGAGGTCCCGCGAATCGATGAGCCGTTCATTGCAAAACTCGAAGAGCTTGCCGATCGGTTTCTTTCGGAGCTCGAGCCGCTCAAAGAGTTTATTCTTCCCGGAGGTTCGCAGGCCGGAGCGACGCTTCATCTCGCACGAACCGTTGCGCGACGGGCCGAGCGGCGAGCCGTCGCCCTGTCTGAGGCCGAGCAGGTGAATCCTCAGACTGTTGTTTATCTAAACCGACTGTCTGACCTGTTGTTCATACTCGCGCGAGCAGTGAATCGACGAGCCGGCGTGCCGGAGAAGATGACGGACTTCAGCAGGAAGGGAAAATAGGGTTCAGGGTTCGGGGTTCAGGGTTCCGCGTTTGAGGAACCCTAAATGCTGAACTCGGAACTCTGAACTCAGAATTAAGATGAGTTGGTTTAAAAAAAGGGGACAGCCTGAGCGGCCGGACGATAACGAAGAGCGAACCGTCCGAACAGAAGGGCTGTTTGTAAAATGCCAGGGCTGCGAGGAGATGCTCCTCAAGCGTGAGATGGAGGAGAATCTGAGCGTATGTCCTCGCTGCGGGCATCACCACCGGATCAGCGCCGCCGAGCGATTGAGGCTTACGCTGGACGACGACGAGTGGGTTGAGCTCGATGCGCAGTTGTCCTCGAGTGATCCGCTTCATTTTGTCGACACAAAGGGCTATCGCGCCCGGCTTCGTCAGATGCAAGAGAGCACCGGGCTGCTTGACGCGCTTATTACGGCTCAGGGTGAGATAGGTGAGCGCCCGGCGATCGTTTGCGCTATGGAACTGGCGTTTGTCGGCGGTTCTCTCGGAGCGGTAGTTGGTGAGAAAATCACGCGCGCCATAGAGCTCGCCATCAAGCAGCGTTCGGCGCTTGTGGTGTTTTCAGCGTCGGGAGGCGCGCGAATGCAAGAGGGCGCGATTTCGCTCATGCAGATGGCTAAGATCTCTGCGGCGCTCGCGCGACTAGATGAGCAGGGCCTGCCGTTCATATCAGTTCTAACCGATCCGACCACCGGCGGCGTGACCGCAAGCTTTGCGATGCTGGGCGATATGAATATCGCAGAGCCGGGCGCGCTCATCGGATTCGCGGGGCCTCGTGTGATCGAGCAAACAATAAAGCAAAAGCTACCCGAGGGATTTCAACGCGCTGAGTTCCTGCTCGAACACGGAATGCTGGACGCGGTGGTCGAGAGGAAAGATTTGAAGCAATTCATTACTCACTCGCTGGATTTCATGAGCCAGAATGGAAGAGCTCACAAAACCTAGGCTGATTCAATACGGTCTGAGCCAACCCGTTGCGCATGACTTACGAAGACTCGCTGCGATATTTGTATTCGCTGGGGCACGAGGTGCTTGCGGCGAAGTATGGTCTCGAGAGCGTAAGTCTTCTTCTTGAGAAGCTGGGTCATCCCGAACGTTCATTCAAGTCCGTGATTATCGCGGGTACAAACGGCAAGGGATCGGTCGCGGCGATGATAGATTCAATCGCGCGAGCCGCCGGCCATCGGTGCGCGCTGTTCACTTCACCTCACCTCGCCCGCATCGAAGAACGCATTCAAGTCAATGGAGAGGACATCGGCGAATCAGATTTCGCCAGACTGGCGTCTCGCGTTCGCGAGTCGAGCGAAGAGCTGGCAGCCGACGGAAGGCTCGACGCGGCCCCGACATTCTTCGAACAGGTCGCGGCAATCGCTCTATGTTATTTTCAAGAGCGTGAAGCGGCCCTTGCGATTTTGGAAGTGGGATTGGGAGGCAGGCTCGACGCCACGAATGCGGTAGAAAGAGTTCTCTCCGTTATTACTTCCATTGATCTGGATCATCAGAACATTCTTGGTAACACAATTGAAGAAATTGCCGGCGAAAAAGCTGCGATCATCGTCCCCGGTGCGGGCGCGGTCGTAGGCCGTCAGGCGCATCAAAGCGCTATCGAAGTTCTGATGCGGCGCTGTCTCGAAACATCTGTGCTCCCGGTCTTCGCAAACGCGCCGACTTCGATCGATACCGATGAGCGCGGCCGGTTGAGCTTCGACTATGAGTCTTCGCACACAACGTACTCGCGGATCACGGTCGGCCTGCTCGGGCGCCATCAAACCGATAACGCGGCGGCCGCGATCGAAGCCGCGGAGCTTTTGGGCGAATTGGGTTTTGTCATAACTCGGGAAAACATCATCGAGGGACTGCGCGACGTGCGCTGGCCGGGTCGCCTGGAGATGATTGAGGATCATCCCTCGGTTCTGCTCGACGGCGCTCACAACCCGGCGGGTGCTCGCGCACTGAGGGCGTATCTGGATGAGTTTTGGCCGGGCGCAATCACGCTTCTCTTCGGCGCGATGGGCGACAAGGACATCGATAGAATGGCCGGCGAACTTTTCGACGCGGCGCGAACCGTGGTGTTGACGAGAGTGAGAGATAGCCGCGCGGCCGGCAATGCGAGATTGGGAGAAGCCGCGTTGAATCGAGCTCGCAACGTGATCTTCACGGAGACAGTCAAGCAGGCGCTCTCGTGGGCGCGAAGCGTTAGTCCGCGCGACGGATTGGTTTGCGTGGCAGGTTCCTTGCATCTTGTTGGCGAAGTAAAAAGACTGATGGAAGAAGAGGATTCACAGGGCGCGATGTTGAATCAAACGTGATTCGTAACGACGTGACGATCGAAGCGAGTGTTCAGAGTACCGACTTTAGTCGGGCAGTTCCTTGTCGTGATCGAAGCATTGGATGAGCTCAAGCACTGCCCGACTAAAGTCGGTACTCTGAACGCTCGCACTCACACATCACGTCTCAGAGGATTCGCAATGTCACACGAGTTGATCAATCGAAACTACATTCATCATGGAAAGGTGTTCGATGTTTCATTGAGCCGTTTCAACTCCGAAGAGAAGGGAGAGGTTGAGATTGAAGTTGTTCACCACAACGGTGGCGCGGGGGCACTTCCCCTGTTTGAGGACGGCAGCATCGCCCTTGTGCGGCAGTGGCGTTACCCGCTCGGCCGCTACTCGCTTGAGATCTGTGCGGGTCGAATCGAACCGGGTCAAACTCCTGAAGAAACCGCCGCGCGCGAGCTTGAAGAAGAACTGGGGTACCGGGCTCATGAGCTGAGAAAAATCGGCGAGTTCAATGTAGCGCCCGGCTACTGCAATGAACGGCTGTTCTTATATCTTGCGACGGGCCTTGAGCAATCGGCGCAGAATCTGGATGATGACGAAGAAATAGAAGTCGTCAGGATGCCTTTCGAAGATGCATTGGCGTGCCTGCGCGCGGGTGAGATAGATGACGCGAAATCGATTATCATGCTTTTGCTTGCGGCGCCGTTGATTGCTTAGAAAACACTTGCACCGGTAGGGTCGGCCCTCCGTGACCGGCCCTGATGCCGGGGATGCGTCATCATCAAACAGGGGCGGCCACGGAGGGCCGCTCCCTACATGATCAGTCGTGGACACACTCAAAACCCTTTTGGTTTATTGTTGGGCGCCTTTTGCCAATCTGCTCTGGTACACGCACACGGTGGTGATGGCTACGCTCTCTCTTTTGTTATGGCCATTCGATCGCACCGGCGCAATGCAACACTGGTGCGCGCGGTGGTGGTGCCGGCTGGTAGCCTGGAGCATCTTTGCACGGATCCGCGTGTATGGAACAGAGAACGTGCGGGAGGATCAAACGTACGTCTACATGGCGAACCATTCGAGTCTGATCGACACACCGGCACTGTTTGCGTACCTGCCTTTTCAGTTTCGGATAATGGCTAAGAAGGAGCTCTTCTACATTCCGTTCATGGGATGGCACTTGTGGACGGCGGGTAATTTCCCTATCGATCGCAGCGATCCTCGCAAGACAGCCAGGAGCTTGCGCAGCGTAATCGAAGGTGTGCGAGCAGGGAAGTCGCTCGCGGTGTTTCCTGAAGGAACTCGCACGCCGGACGGGAATCTTCAGGAGTTCAAGCAGGGAGCTTTCAAGATCGCCGTGCGCGCCGGTGTTCCGATCGTGCCGGTTTCAATTCGGGGCACCTTCAAGCTTCTTCCCAAGACGACGCTTGCCCCAAGACCCGGAAGGGTCGAAGTGATAATCGGACAGCCGATCGACACCAGCGAATATTCGGAGAGACATCTGAGCGAACTCATCGCGCGAACGCGCGCCGCCATCGAAGCCAACCTCCGCCAGCGGAATAGCGAACCGAGCGAATCTCAAAGGGTGATTGTGTAACTCGCTCGCCAGTGCGGCGTGAGCCCACGACCGATTTCCCCGAGCTGTCGAATACCTGTTGCCGCTCGCCGACAAAGGATGATACTTCTACTTAATGATGGTTGATCAGATCACGACCTCGCGAAGTTGTTCGGTGTGCGGCGTTGCTTTGGGCCACGACAAAGCTGAAGAGAACGGGCTTTGCGGCGGGTGTGCCGGCTCCGACGTGTCGCAACCACCCGGTGAAATCGCGACGGATGCGCCCGTCGCTCTACTGCCCGACCCCGACCATCCACATTGGGGTCCGGTGGGCGGCATCGGTGTTTGGCTTGCGAGCGTGGCGGCGATTATTCTTATTCCCGCCATTGCAGTTGTTGGCTGGTATCTGCTTCAGGGCGCGCGCGGCGTTGAGGTTCCGGCTCTGACGATTAACGGCGAGTTGAATGCAGAGTTTTTGAAATGGGCAATGTCGCCGCCTCTGCTGCTCGTGCAAATAAGCTCGACCATCGTCGCGCATGCAATCACTTTCGCTCTGTGCTGGATGGTGGTATCCCGGCTGGGAACTCGCCCGTTTTGGCAAAGCCTCGGCTGGCACCTAGGCGGACGTGGCATCTGGTACTGGATAGTTTTCTCGGCATGTCTTCTACTCGGAATCGGTCTCTTGTCCCAGGTGTTATCGCGGTTTATTTCTGAGGCTCAGAGCCCGTTCGACCAGTTGCTTGGGACCTCTCTGCAAGTGCGAATCGCGGTAGTCATACTCGCAACCCTCACCGCACCAACCGTGGAAGAAATCGTGTATCGTGGCATTCTGTTTTCGTCCTTGCGTAACCGCATAGGCCTGACTGGAGCGGTAATTACTGTTACGCTGACCTTTGCTGGAGTTCATGTCATCCAGAACGTCGGCGCCTGGGTATCAATGTCCGGTCTGGCGTTGTTGAGCCTTACCCTGACGGTAGTTCGCGCAAGAACAAAATCCGTCCTTCCGTGCATCATCGTGCACACCGTCAACAACGCAGTCGCGTCGGTGCTCATCCTGCTAAACAAAGCCTCCTGAGATTCACATCAGCCACAAGTGGCGGTTAGCAAAATAGTCGGGGTATCGATCAGGGTGCCTGCTGCGGAACTCTAGATAACGCTTGCGAGCCTTTTTGTAGCGCGCGTCTGACGAATGAATTTGACCGTGCGGAATGTCCTGGAGGTGACGTTCGACTTTGAAGACGTTACGCAGCGAGAGCCTCCAGTCGTAGCTCCTCAGCTCATAGAGGCTCGCAACGCCGTAGCCGGTGATTCGCCCGGTGCTGTCAATGTATTGCTCGAAGTAGCTCATAACCAGATCGCGAACGGTTCGAAAGACCGGCTTGCGTCCGTGCAAACCGGCGTCTCGCGAGCGGGCTATTGAACCGAGCCGCCCATTTCTCCGGAACAGGAACAACACGTGATCAAGTTTGTCTTGAGACTCGATGCTCACCAGAACTGGCGGGTAGCCGTGCTGCTCCAGGATCGTCGCGGCGACCAGCGCGCCTTCAAGGCAATGAGCCGTGTTCTCTCGCAATGCGCGGCGAAAGGAATAGCAGGTTTGCCCATCCATTTCGCGATTGTATGGAATCGCTCGCAGGAATTGCTGAACCTGTTCAGGGGTTCGATGTCTCTGTATGAGGTCCCACTCGCGTCGTGTGAAATCCTTTCTCGTTGGTAGTGAGATGGCGTCGGGCTCTGTCCACAGTTCGTTGACGCTCATTCTGTCTTCTCCATCCGTATCTCAATTAGAGCTTCAAGCGTTTGTAGATTATCGCCTCGGCGTCTGTGAGCGGAACAGGGAAGCTCGCGACCCGAATGAATCGATCGGGCCGGTCTCCAATCATCCGCTCGACATCTCTTTCGACCGGAGCAACCCACTCAGCCTTGTCCAGTCCGCTGCGCACAAGCAGAAAGTCGCAGTCGGGGATCCGATCCACCATTGATGGCTCAACCACCCATCGCACATCTATGAGTGGCGTCGCCGCCCGCTCAGTTGTGAGAAGCCGCGAGTATAGAGCTACGCTGGACGGGTTGAGATACGGCAGATTGACCACGACTCCCAAAACTGGCGCCGGGTGCGGGGATTGCATCTGAGTCCCAATCCAGTCCAGCGAGTCAGAACCGGAAACAGTACGAACGATCTCGGGCACGCTCCAATCGTCGTCGAGCGGACGATGGTCGAAGCCGTAATAGTTTCTGGAATAGACCATCCAGCGATAACGCGGCGTGTCGATGGCCGTTCCCCAGCCCGGCCGCGGCCACTGCGCATTAAAGAAGCTCACCAGTGCCCAGGCCGCAATAATGGCTACCAGGGCCAGTTTCAAGGCGCTCAGTATTCTTGTGGCTCTCGGTTTGAATTCTCGCAGCCAACAGGTGGACAGAATCGCCGCCGCAGGAAGAACGGGCACGGTATATCGAACATCCTTGTTGGCAACCAGCGCAAAGATCGCGATCCCGCTCAACAACCACAGATGAAGAATCAAACTCTGTTTGCGACGCCGCACGAACGAATAAACCAATCCTGCTACGAACAGAACCGCTAGAGGTAACTGCATCTGCATACTGATCAGCGCGTGAATGCAAAAGAAATTGGAATCGAAGCTGAACAGCGGAGCTTCGTTTTCGCTCACTGCGGCGCGCTGGTTTTCGCGGTAGATTTCAATCACGTCGTGCATGTGCGGTGCATACCAGATCAATGCGACCAGAATCAGAATCAATACCGCCAGCGTTAGATTGAAGATTGCCCGGCGGTCGTGACTTCGCAGAACTCGAAACACGACAAGCAGCGCAGGCAATATGAAGAAGAACGCGAATGTTTGTTTTACAAGCATCCCGATTCCTGCCGCGATCCCAAACGCAATCGCGGAGCGCCTGACCTTAAAATCATCGGCGCGTATCAGGAGCGCGAACCCAACCGCGACAACCGCAGTCAAAGGGAAGTCCAGGAAGGCGTCATGCATAAGCCAGGCGCTGAAGTGATAACAACACGCTAGAAGAGCGGGCAGGACGCTCAAGGCTATTGGCGGCCGTGTGGCAACGTCACTGGTTTTGGAATCGGGGTCAACAAAGAGGTGGCGGGAAATATACGCGACCGCCCACAACATCGCGGCGAGCGATATCAAATTGACCCCAATCCCGGTCAGCCTGGAGGCTCCAAAGATCAAGAACACTGCGGCGCTCACAAGATGAACAAACGGAGCGTAGAAATGCGGCGTGACGAAGAACTCTCTTAAGAAACCTGCGAAGTCGGCATGCGCGAGCAATCTATAGTAGTCATAAGCGTATCGGATGTGATCGGACGGATCCCACGCCGGCGGGGTCTTGTCTCTCAGAGTCCAGAGGATTGTCGACGTGGAGAGGACTACAAAGATCAGGGCAAGCAGTAGTTTTTCAAAGTGAGGTCTACGAATTTCTCTTATCACGTCACCGGATGATTACCGTTGATGCGCAAACTGGTCAAGGGAGACCCTGACCAATATTTTGAATCGCTTCTTCAAGCGAGCCGGCGGTGATATCGGAATGGGAAGCGTTCCAGATCTCTCGGCCGTTGCGCACCAGAATAGCTTGTGGCGATTGGTGGTCCAGCTTCAATCTCGAGGCAACTTCGTTCGAAACCTGATACGCGTTCTGAATCTTGATGAGCCTGAAGCTTATGTTCCCATCCGCTTTCTTCAAATAAGCCTGGAGTTCATAAAATGCGCGCGTACTGATTGGACACGTCAGACTGTGTTTGAACAAAAGAACAGGTCGCTCGAATGACTCTTGCAGCGCCTGGTTGAACTCCTGGACGCTCTGCATCTCAACTAGAATGTCGGGCACTCTTCTGTCGGACCTCCATTTGAAATCAAATTCATTGTCACAGCAACCACGTCAGAGTAGCAAGCAGCGCGAATGGGCGATGTCTAGCGTTTTACCACGACCTGGCCGCCCTTCATCACAAATGCGACGTGTTCAAGAGCGCTTACGTCAGCGAGAGGATCACCACTCACCGCGATGATATCGGCGAAGTGGCCGGCTTCGATCGAGCCGATGCGATCCGACCAACCAAGCAAATCCGCTGCGTTCACTGTAGCCGCCTGAATTGACTGCATCGGGGTCAACCCGAGCTTCACCATCACCGCGAATTCCCGAGCGTTCAACCCGTGCGGATACACCGCTGCGTCGGTGCCGAACGCCACCTTGACTCCGGCCTTGAACGCGCGAGCGATGTTTTGCCGAGCCGCAGGCATAACGACTCTTGCCTTCTCGACCATGAACTCCGGGACACGCAACCGTTGATAGTTCTCGATGAACCAGTCGCTGAGGTAGAGAGTCGGCACAAGATAAGTGCCTTTTTCTTTCATCAATCGAATTGCTTCTCCATCGATGAAGGAGCCGTGTTCGATCGAATCGACGCCCGCCAGCACAGCTTGCTTGATTCCCGCAGCGCCGTGTGCGTGAGCCGCGACCTTGCGACCGAGGCGATGTGCTTCGATAATTATCGCGCGAATCTCCTCATCGCTGAACTGAGTAGCTTCGGGAGAATCGCCTTTCGAGAGCACTCCTCCGGTAGCCGAGATCTTGATTACATCTGCGCCGTACTTAACCTCTTCGCGCACCTTGGCAATGACCGCCGGCACACCGTCGGCAATGCTTTCTGTGGTCGAATGAAATTCCGGCGCCAACAAACTGTTATCGAAGTGACCACCCGTCACTCCGACACCGGGGCCGGCGGCGTCGATGCGCGGGCCTGGCACGTCACCGGCTTCGATCGCGTCGCGCAGGGCTACGTCGGAATAACCATGGGCGAGGAGGTTGCGCACCGTCGTGAAACCGGCCTCCAGAGTCACTTTCGCGTTCTTGGCTCCATAGAGCGCCTCACGCGGAACAGAGATGCCGAGAGCCGCATAACCGGTATGACCGGGGTCGAATGTCAGGTGAGTATGGCAGTCAATCAGACCTGGGAGAACTGTGGAACTCGAGAGATCGATCACGCGGGCAGCAGCCGGCGCGTGAGAGGACACCGCCTGCGCCGGACCGACTTCCTTTATGCGATCGCCTTCGATCAGAATCGCCTGATCCGTCAGCACTCGACCGTTGCGAACATCAATTAGCCGCCCGGCCTTGATCAGGATCGCCTCCCTTGGAGGTGACTGCGCTAACAGAGCGCCTGGAATCAAAACGAGCACGAAAAGTAAAACGGACAGTTGTTTCATTACGAATCCTCCAAATGCGAATAGCAAAGCGCGCCGGCAACAGGGCGTTCAGAGTACCGACTTTAGTCGGGCAGTGCTTGAGTTACCCAATGGTTCTTTAGAAGAAGGCACTGCTCGACTAAAGTCGGTACTCTGAACGGCGGCTCATTCAACGCCTTTGTTCAATGATCTCGCGCGCGCGAGAGAATACGCTGTCGATCATAGGCTCGGTAAGTCTCCCTGTGAACGTGTTTTGCTGACTGGGATGGAATGAGGCTATCAATCTAATGCCGCGGGATAATTCGCACTCGGCCGCGTGCGCGAATTGTGGCCGCCGCTTGTAGCCCTTCTCCAATCCTACTGATGCCATCGCCGCATCGAAAGCGAGTCGCCCGAGCGCTACGATCAACCTGACTCGCGTCAGTAATTCAAGTTCGCGAAGCAGGTAAGGGCGGCAGTTTGCGATTTCGGCCGGCAACGGCTTGTTCTGTGGCGGCGCGCATCGAACCGCAGCGGTGACGTAACAGTCTCGCAAGCGTAGCCCATCTTCGCGACTTTCTGAAGCGGGTTGATTCGCGAATCCGGCCTTGTGCAGCGCCCGAAAGAGCCAATCGCCGCTTCGATCGCCGGTGAAGATGCGACCTGTTCGATTTCCGCCATGCGCGGCGGGAGCTAAACCAACGACAAGGAGCCTCGCTTTCGGATCGCCGAAGCTCGGAACGGGCTTGCCCCAATACTCCTGATCCGCGAAGCGCCGAACTCTTTCGCGCGCGACGTTCTCGCGCCACTCGACGAGTCTAGGGCAAAGCCTGCAGGTCATGATCCACTCCTGCAATGACGGAATTGACTCAGTGTTTTTGCGCATCGGTTCGCTAATTTTGCGGGCATCATTTCCAGTCGATGCCCACCGCCTCGAAGCGAGTCGAGCCGATGTTGGTGAGCTTGTGCGTGGTTGGAGCATCGCGCCAGCGAAAATCGCCAGGCTTGTAATCGAAGGTCTGCGGCTTCTGCCCAGGCGAGTCAACGCGCACCTTCGCGCTGGTCAGGAACACGCTGAGTGCTGATAAGCCGTGCGTGTGCAGGCTGGTCGACTGGCCGGGCTCGAGTATAAGGCGCTCGATGTGAACGCGATCGTTATCGAGAACCGTTGACAAGCCGGGCGCTGTATCCGGCCTGGACGGCGAAACGCGGCCGGGCGAGGCAAGAATCTCGATAGTGATATTGTGAAATGGAGTAGTACTTACATTCGTGACTCGATGGGTAATCGGGCCTTTCGTGAATCGCGTTTCGCCGTCCTTTAAGATGAGATCGGCGGGTTGGCTGCCCATCACCTCGGCTTTCAGGTTAGCGTCTCCGATTGAAACGAAAGCATAGTCATTCGAGTGAATGTGAAACAACGTGGCGTCGCCCGACGGCACAACCACGTCAAAGACCCGCACGTATTTGTTTTCAAATTTCAGATGATGACGCGGTTCTTTGGCGACCGGCACTGGAGATTGAGCTGTTGCTGTAAACAATGCCGCGAGCGATATGGCTGCGGCCAAAATTAATCGCATTTCGTTACCTCCGTGTAACAGAGAGCAATGTATAGCGCACGATTTGAGACGATCGCAAGGACAAGGTAGCATGCGATTCGAGTTCAGGGTTCAGGGTTCAGGGTTCAGAGTTCAGCCTTTAGGCTGCTGACCGAGCGAGGACACTTTGCCATTCCTAAATATCGAGGAATCGCCGCTGGCGCCGAGCTTGAGCCCGATTGAAATTCACTATCGGGATACCGGCAGTGGTTTGCCGCTATTGTTTCTGCACGGCGGATGGGGCTATCAGATTTATCCTTTTGATCGACAGATCGAAGCTTTCGGCGATCGCTTCAGAATTCTGATACCGGATCGAACCGGCTACGGTCGGTCACTGCGTTTAGAACACGTGCCGGCGGACTTTCATCGGCGCGCCGCGATCGAGACGATGCGCCTGCTTGACGCACTTCATATCGATCGAGCGGTGCTGTGGGGTCACAGCGACGGCGCCGTGATCGCGGCGATGATCGGTCTGAAGAATCCGGATCGAATCTCTGGATTGATCCTCGAGGCTTTTCACTTCTATAGAAGGAAGCCCGGATCTCGAGAGTTCTTTGAAACAATGGCGGGTGATCCAAGCCTCTTAGGCGAGCGAGTAGGGGCGACCCTGTCAAATGAGCACGGTGAAGATTACTGGCGCAAGCTGATCGTGATGAACGGTGATGCGTGGTTGCGAATCGCAGATGAGTCAGCGTTCGCGGAGCAGGACCTGTATGACGGCAAGCTCGGCGACCTTTGCGTGCCGGCGTTGTTTATTCACGGCTCGCGCGATCCGCGCACAGAGCCGGGCGAGATGGAATCAGTGCGAGATCTCTTACCGACCGCGCGCATCGGGTTCATCGACGGTGGAGGGCACAGCCCTCACAGTGAGAGCGCTTCGGCGCCGGAGTGCAATCGCATAGTGGCGGCGTTCCTTGAATCGATTCGTTAGGTACTGGTGCGTTAGTGTAGCCAGCAATGCAGTCCTCTGCGTCCTCCGCGGCTTTTCTGGATCAGCCTGGGAATCAACCGCAGAGGACGCCGAGGACTCAGAGGAGAAACACGATTTGTGAGCGAGCAACAAACTATGACCCCACTGCTGTTCGTTAGCCCAATGGTCTATTGTCATTCAATCTTCGCGACGCCGTTGCCCGGAGCAGGGAAGCGAGTGAACACTGCCGGATCGTGGCCTGGCACGATCAATCTCGTACTGGATGCCAACTGCTTCATACGATCCTGGGCTTTAAGATTCGACACCGCGTCGAGAGTCTGCGCAATCGGCGCGTGTTTTTCGAGATTCTCATATAGATAACAATTATCCGACGCGACGATTGCAGTCCCCGCCTGTGTGTTCACGCCCACGTACTGCGAAGCGTAAGTGTGGCGCCCGCCAGTGTATAACCTGATTCCGTCAATCGCTTCCTGATCATCGCCCTTAACCAACCGCACTCGCCCTTCGGTGTTGAGCCTCACCAGGGCCATCACGTCTTCAGGATCGATGCCGCCGTGCGCACCTCCCGACTGCCATGCCTCGCTCGTGTAGTAGACGTATTCGTCGTGTTGAATCCACACGCGGGTCTTCGGGAAAAGATCCATTCCGTCGGCGTGATCCCAGTGCATGTGCGTGATGATCACATCGCTAATGTCTTCGGGTTTCAGGCCGACCCTGGCAATCGCCTCCGAAGGTTTTGTGAAATCCTTCACCTTCCACTGCTTGAAAAACTTGTCGCGATAGAATCCGGTATCGACGAGAATGTTAGATCCGTTGGAGCCCTTGAGCAGCCACACCATCATCTGAATATCGATCTTTCGCGAGCGATCCGCTCCCGCGACTAGACTCGCGACCGGGAAGTCAGGTATGACGGCGTAGCTTATGGCATAAACTTCGTAGGTCGGCTTTGGAGTGTTCTCAAGCGCCAGAGCGGATGCCAGCAATGCCGGTACTAGAAAGATCAATATTAGTCTCATCAAGGCACCTCCAGGAGCCGCCCTCTTGTGGCCGCCCCGGTTCGCTTTCCATTAATTGTGCATGGCAAAGAGGGCGGGCCACGGAGCGCCGCCTTACATGCACTTGACGCGCTAAGTCACACGCTCGATGTCGCATTCGGTGTTGAAGTCCGGGATCCCGCACTCCGGATCGGACACGCCCCGTTCGATCAAGACGTTCCCTTCCGGCCAGTGAACCTGTACGTTGCCCGGCGCGATCGGCGCGATCATGCAGCGTCCTCGCATTCGCCCGGTGTTGCTGGTTAGTAAAACGGTGTCGCCGTCTGCCAGGCCGTGGTTGTCCGCGTCCTTCCTGCTCATCAACACGTCGTCGCGTCGAGCTCCGGTAAGCGGATCACGAGTCTTGTGGACCATGCTGTTGAACTGTTTGCCGCGTCGTGTTGAGAGCTTTAGCCTGGTGCTCGCTGCTGGCTCTACTATCTTAATTGCAGAGAATTTGGCGCGGCCGCCGGAGGTCGGGAACGCGGTTATCGGTTGTCCATCCCCGTTGCGCGTCTCGCAGAGTCGCTCGCCTCCCCATTGAATCTGATCGCCGGCCTTGCTGAGTCGCTGGATTCCTTCGTAGGACGGAACCGCTTGAGCAATCTCATTACGAATAGCCTGGGCGTCTTCGAAGTGAATCAGGTGCGCGAGCGCTGGCCGAACGCGTTCAGCGATTCTCATTGGGATTTCCCACTCTGGCAGCGCTTCCCCGATCCGGCGCCCGGGGATTTCAGGACTGAAAAGTATTCGTCGCTCTGTAGAAGTCTCTGTTCCGCCACCGCGCTGTTCGTAACGAGTTTGCGCCGGAAGCAGCACGACGGTGTCGGCCGGTTCGACCATCATCTGCGGGCTGAGAACTATGTCTTGATGGACGCGCAACGGCACTCGCTCGACCGCTTCACGAACGTAAGCCGGGTCAGGCAACGTCTCCAGGAAATTGCCGCCAATTTGATAGAGGACGTCGAGCCGCCCTTCGTGCGCGGCGTCGATCATCTCGACCGCATTCAAGCCGCGCCAACTCGGAACATCAAAGCCCCAGAGCCCCGAGAAGTGCTTTCCGCCTTCAGCGTCGACAGCAGCGCCGCCGGGAAACTGATTCGGGACGGCGCCGACTTCGGCTCCACCCTGCACGCCAGAGTGTCCGCGAATCGCCATCAACCCGCACTTATCGCGGCCGACAAATCCGCGCGTCAGCGCGAGATCTGCTATTGCGCGCACATTGGCGACGCCGTCGCGATGTTGTGTTATGCCCATCGACCATACGAACACTGCGGTCTTTGCACCACCGATCATCTTTGCAAAGCTCAGCATGTCCTCGCGCGTTGAACCGGAGACTGTTTCGAGCAATTCCCAGGAATAGGCTCCCAGAGCCGATTCCAAGTCGTTGAAGCCGTTGGTCATTGCTTCGACGAACGCCGTATCGATCCATTCGTGTTGAATCAGGTGTTTGATGACGCCGGCAATGAAGGCCTTGTCGCCGCCCGTGTTGACCTGAAAGAAAGCATCAGCGATGCGAGTACCGAACAATGCGCTTTCGACGACGGACGGAACCCAATAGCGTTCCAGGCCAGGCTCACGATATGGGTTGATCACGACGACGCTCGTGCCGAGTTTCTTTGCCTGATAGATGTACTTCGTAGTGACCGGCTGATTGTTCGGCGTGTTGCTGCCAAAGAGAACAAGCAGGTCCGTGCCTATCCAATCCTTGTATGAACAGGTTGAAGCGGGTACGCCGAGCGCTTGTTTCAGAGCGACCGTCGAAGGGGCGTGACAGATTCGCGATGAATTATCGACGTTGTTCGTGCCAAGAAAACGCGCGGCCTTCTGCGCTACGTAATATGTCTCGTTGGTTAAGCCCCTAGACGTGAGGTAGAACGCCAATCTGTGGGGATCAGCTTGGACGTAACCCTGAGCGATGACCTGGATTGCCTCGTCCCAGTTCGCACGAGTGAACCCTCGGTCGCCCCGTCTTCGAATCATCGGATAAGGTAAGCGCCCCAGCTCTCGCAGCTCCGCCGCGGACATGCGTGCGAGCTGACTCGCGTCGGCGAGTTGACGAATATCGAGCGCCGGCATCGTGTTGAGTCTCATCAAGTCGAGCCGGATCATACACAGATGAACACCATCCATTGTGAAATCCCGGATCCCGCTTGTGCCAAGAGCGCATCCATCGCATACACCGTTGCGAAGTATGCGAAGGGCAAAGGGCAGTTCATCGCGGTTGCGCCAGATGGTCTTGACGATCTCAGCGTAGTGGTTGGGCTTCACGTGTCCGATGCCGTTGGGCATCAGACTAACCCAGGTGTTTCTATTCCAGTCGGAGCAGGCCATAGCTTATGCGCGGGCCGATTGCGACTTGCAGCGTTGCGAACCTCGCTCATTTCATACAATCGTCCGGTGGAAATCAAGCCGGCTTTCCACCTTTGATTGAAAAGCTTGAAAGCCTTCAATCAAACTGACTGAACTCTACTGACATAATTCGAACCAGGCCAGGACTGTTCTTCCGAAATTCTTCGCAGCGCAGGGCTTAGGAGAACCATCCCCCATGTCGAGTTGTTGGCACCGCATTTGCCCAGGTCAGGAATGATTCGACGGCTGACAATTTCTTTTGCACCAGCGTAAACGACGCTGACTGTCGACGGATCACTGGCATCATGGCAACCCTTTCTCGAGCCCGCCACCCGGCGGGCATTTTTTTGCCTGCCACCCAATGACACCCTGCGTTGGGTGAATAAGTTTGTGCGCGGAAAACTTTTGCGCGACAATCAACTCCAACTCACTGATCGCAGAATACCTGGCGGGGAGAGTAAGGAATGCGAGTAACCAGGATCATCTTTGCGGTGCTTCTGTTTTTGGCCATCGTCGTGACGAACCGGCATCTCGAAGGTGCCGCAACGTCCGCTTCACAGGGAACGAGTTCGGGCGAATACGAGGACCTCGAAGCTGTGCTGGACACATCGAGGGGCCAAATCGTGCTCGAGTTCTTTCCGAAAGACGCGCCGCGACATGTCGAAGGCTTCGTCAAGAACGCGCGTGATGGAGCTTACGATGGGACTACATTTCATCGCGTCGTGAAGAACGCTCTGATACAAGGCGGAGATCCTCTCTCAAAGAATCCAAGGGACCGCGCGCGTTATGGAACCGGCGGACTAAACGCGGGAATCCCGGATGAGCTGAACAAGAACAAACACCTCCCAGGCGCGGTGTCTTCGGTGCTTCAGGCGGTGCGAGCGGGCTCCAATGACGTCAAGCCAGGGACGTCGGGCGCGCAGTTCTTCATTATCTTGAACGCCAGCAACGCACAAGCGAATCTCGATTCAACGTTCACCGTGTTTGGTCGTGTAGTGGAAGGCATGGACGTCGCTTCAAGCATCTCGACTTCGCCTGCGAGTGCCGCTGGCGTTGCCATCGAACGGATCGAAATCAAGAAGGTTACGATTCGCGCGAAGAGCCCGACGCTCGAGCAAATGAAAGCGATGCGCATAACACTCGAAACATCGCTGGGCAACATCAGGCTGCAGCTCCTTCCGGACACCGCTCTCAACACGTCACGGGCGTTCGTTCGTTACGCGAAAGCGGGATTGTATGACGGCACAACTTTCTTTCGCGTGTCCCAGAAGTACTTCCTTGAGGTTGGCTACCTCGGAGACTGGCCGCAAGAGAGCGCGAATCGCAACCGGCAATTCAGCTTCTGGCCCGTAGCGTCAGAAAAAAGCGACGTGAAACAAGAGCGGGGAACGGTGTCGATGCGCGTCGCGCCTGACGGGACTACAAGCTGGTACTTCTTCATCACCTCAAAAGAGAACCCTGCGCTCGACGGGAAGCACGTGCCTTTTGCCAGGGTCGCCGAAGGTATGGACGTAATTGATAAGATCGCTGATGCGGAAGTGGAGGGGGACAAGCCAAAGCAGCGAATCGAGATCAGGAAAATCACCTGGCAGTAAATGTACTGTAGACTGTCCAGTCTGCGGAGCGCTCACGCTTGAGGCGATGGGGTAACTCGGAGTTCGCCGCCTTCCGCAGACTGGACAGTCTACGTTAACCTTCCGGCGCGACCGCGCTTCTCATGAGATAATTGATCGAGCTGTTAGGCATGATTCTGGTAATCGACAACTACGACTCCTTCACGTACAACCTCGTTCAGTATTTGGGGGAGCTTGGCGCTGAACCGAAGGTCTACCGCAACGACGCGATCAACATCGATCAGATCCGAGAGCTGAAACCCGAGAGAATTGTTATCTCTCCGGGCCCTGGCGTACCCAAAGATGCAGGCATAACCCTCGAAGTGGTCCGCGAGTTTGCAGGCAAGTTACCAATACTCGGAGTCTGTCTTGGTAACCAGGCGATTGGCGAGGCCTTCGGCGGCCGCGTCGTTCGAGCAGCAACCCTGATGCACGGCAAGACTTCCGAGATCTGTCACGACTCGGCGACGATCTTTCGCGGCTTGCCTTACAGATTCAAAGCGACCCGGTATCACTCCTTAATAGTCGAAAAGGAAGGGTTGCCGGATTCCTTGGAGGTGTCAGCCACAACTCCCGATGGATTAATAATGGGATTGAGGCACCGCGAGTATCCGGTTGAGGGAGTTCAATTCCATCCGGAGTCGGTGATGACCGAGCACGGAAAGAAACTGCTCCAGAATTTCTTGAAGCTCTAAGCGAGAGTCTTTCGCCGCTTGGCGGATCCTTGCGTCTTTGCGCGAAACGAGTCTGATGATCAAAGCGGGTGGCATTCTCGATCGCATTGTGGATGCAAAGGCAGTTCGCCTTGAAGCGGCAAAGCGCCGAGCGCCTATCAATGGGTTAATGGATCGAGCGAGCTCACAATCTTCAACACGAATTTGTCACTCGCTGGCTGATGCGCTTAGCGGCGCTCAGGTAAACATCATTGCCGAGATCAAGCAGCGTTCGCCGTCGAAGGGAATTATCCGTGATGACTTCGATCCCATTCGGATCGCGGATAGCTATGCCGGCGCGGGAGCGGCCGCGCTATCGGTGTTGGCTGAAGAAGATTTCTTTGGCGGCTCGCTTGAACATCTTGAAGCGATTCGGAGCCGCGTCGCGCTGCCGCTGCTGAGAAAAGACTTCATCTTTGACGAATATCAGTTGTACGAATCGCAGTTGGCAGGAGCAGACGCGGTGCTCTTGATCGTTGGCATACTCGAAGATGAGTTGCTCGGAAGCCTGATCGACCTGGCAGATAAGCTCGAGCTTAATGCTCTGGTTGAAGTTCACTCCGCCGATGAAATGAAGCGGGCGATCCAAGCTGGGGCTACGATGATCGGGGTTAACAATCGCGATCTCATTACATTTGCGGTCGATCTCGAAACGTCGATTGATCTCGCTCGCCTCGCGCCTGAAAACGCTCTTCTTGTAAGCGAGAGCGGTATTCGCACCGGCTCCGATATTGAGCGTCTGAAGTCAGCAGGGTTCAATGCATTCCTGGTGGGCGAGCAGTTGATGCGCTCCGCCGATCCCGGCGCCGCCCTGGCGCAATTGATCCGCGAAGCTAAAGAGTGACCACTTATGCTCACAAGAGTGAAAGTGAAAGTGTGCGGCATCCGGAGCATCGAAGAAGCGGAAGCCGCGCTGGACGCCGGCGCTGACGCGATCGGTTTTAATTTCTGGCCGCAGAGTCAAAGGTATATTGCGCCTCGCGCGGCGGCCGAAGTCATAAGCAAACTCGCGCCAGTAGCTTCCACTGTAGGCGTCTTTGTAAACGAAGAAGTGAGCCGGATTATTGATCTCGCATCTGAGCTTCGCTTGAGCGCGGTTCAACTGCACGGCGATGAATCCCCGGAGCAGTGCGCTGCCCTGGGTTCAATCAAAACGATTAAAGCCATTCGTGTCGGCCAGGATTTCGACTTAGGCATTATTCGAAGTTATCCCGTAAACATGGTGTTGTTGGACTCGAACATTCATGGAAGCTACGGCGGCACGGGACAGCGGTTCGACTGGCGAATAGCGATCGAAGCCAAGCGGTTTGCGCGGATCATTCTTGCGGGCGGGCTCAATGCCGAGAACGTGTGGGAGGCGATCACTGACGTGAGACCGGCGGCGATTGATGTGTGCAGCGGTATCGAAGCCGAACCGGGACGGAAGGACCTCGACAAGCTTAGACGTTTTATGTGGGTGGTCGCTCGAGCGAATGCGCTGATCGCCGGCGATACCGCGGAGTAATTGTTTCCCCTACGGGGCCCTCGGTAGCCGCCCCTCAGTCGTCTAGAGTTAGGGTTGGAGGGGCGGCCACGGGAGGGCCGCGCGTACAGGTGCGATCTTACATGCTACAATCTTTGCGTGGCAGAAATCCTCGAACATCTTGATGCGATCGCGATTTTCCCACTTGCTACCGTGCTCTTTCCCGGTGCGATCCTGCCTTTGCACATTTTCGAGGAGCGCTACAAAAAGATGATGAAGTATGCTGTCGAAAACGGCGGCATGTTTGGATTGTCGTACCGCAGTGATGCGGCAATAGGCCGCGAGACTCCGCCTGAGCTCGGAAGTGTAGGTTGCATTGCAAAGATCAACGCAGTGGTTCCGCTCGATGACGGAAGAATGAATGTCATTTCAACCGGCTTGTTGCGCTATAGAGTGGTTGGGATTGAAAGTTCGACTCCATTTGTGGTTGCTCGCGTTGAGCCGTTGACCGACGATCTCGAGCCGGGCGCGGACTTGAGCCACATCTTCGATGATATGGCGGACGCCTGCAGGAGATTCCTTGAAGCGGCGCAAGCGCTTGACGAGGCGAGCGCTCCCATCAATCAGGATCTCCCGGACGATGCGGAATCCTTTTCCCTCCTGGTTTGCTCAGCTCTCCCGATCGATAATGAGACGAAACAAACCCTGCTGGAAATGACTTCGACTAGATTGCGGTTCACGCGGATGCGGCAACACGTGACTGCCGCTTTATCGGAATACACCGATCGAATAACCATTCAACAACGCGCAAAGGGAAATGGGCACGGGAAAATCGGCCAGCAGTAGCCACGAACCGAAAGCCCACCAGCGTTTTGCGCTCTACCGTTTGAGATATTTTCGAATTGCGTCCCCCGCTTCCGTGGTCGAAAGCGATCCCCCGATATCTGCCGTCGTTTCGCCCGATCGAACCGCGGACTCGACCGCGCGCTCAATTCCGGCAGCGGCTTCTTCGAGCTCGAGGTAATCAAGCATCATCGCTGCGCTTAGAATCGCAGCTATCGGGTTTGAAACGTTCTTGCCTGCGAATTGAGGCGCGCTGCCGTGCACCGGCTCGAATAGCGAGACTCTGCCCGGATGGATGTTGCCGGATGCCGCCATCCCTAACCCCCCTTGCAGCGCCGCGCCCAGGTCGGTGACGATATCGCCGAAGAGATTATTGGTAACGATTATGTCAAAGCGTCCGGGATCCAGCGCCATCCACATGGTAAGCACATCGACATAAAGATGATTTGCTTCAATGTCGGGATAACCGGCCGCTATTTCTTTGAAAGTTCTTTGCCAGAGATCGTGCCCGTAAGTCAGCACGTTGGACTTATCGCTCATCGTCACACGCTTGCGGTTGTGTTGGCGCGCGTACTCGAATGCGGCGACAATGATTCGTTCTACACCTTTGCGAGTGTTGATCTCTTCCTGGACGGCGATCTCATCGGCGCTGTTCCTCTTGAAGTTACCCCCGACGAACACGTACATGCCTTCGGTGTTTTCGCGAAGCACAACGAAGTTTACATCCGCTGGTTTGCGCGCTTTTAGCGGGCACAACCGCTCGTCGATAAGCTTGATCGGGCGAAGGTTTATGTACAGATCGAGACCGGATCTCATGCCGAGGAGGATATCGGCAGCGTGTTTGTTGTCCCGCACTCGAGGATCGCCAAAGGCGCCGGCCAGGATCGCATCGTATTCCGCGGCCAGCATCTGAAGTGCGTCGTCGGGCAGGGTCACTCCGGTCGAGAGATAGTTTTCGGCGCCCCAATCGAACGAGGTGTAGGAAAGCTCGAAGCCGTAAAGGTTCTGGACGGCTCTAAGCGTGGAAACGGCTTCGCCTATCACTTCAGGCCCGATGCCATCACCGGGAATGACCGCGATGCGCTTCAATGATTCTCCTTGTGTTTAGTGTGGGACCGTTTTCGCCGGCGCAGCGACCGGGTTGTCGAGGTGTTTGAAAATGTCTGGAAGCGCTTTGATGATGACGTCGCAAACAATCTTTACGCTTTCGCCGCTGACGTGATCGAGCGTATCGAGATTCGTGTGCCAATAGGAATGTCCCGGGCCGTAGTTGAAATCAATCAAGTCGGCGACCGGAATGCCGGCGTCTCTGAAGGGCAGGTGATCGTCGGAAATGTCGTGCTCGCTATCGAGAAAAATCTTTTGATAATTGAGCAAGCGTGCGGTTCTCCAGATTGCATCGATCATCCAGGGTGTGGACTCGCCTTCTCGCTTGATGTCCAGGTTCTTGTCGCCGATCATGTCGTACAGCAAAAGCGCCTTGACCCGCTTCAAAGTGCCGTCGGTCTTCAGTTTGGACGCCAGGTGCCGGCTGCCGTAAGTATTGTCTCTCCCGTCCATCGCGTTCCAATCGACCACCGCCTCTTCGCCGTCAAAAAGGACAAACCAGATCGTATATTCAGGTTTAGTACTTGAGAGCACGCGAGCGGTTTCGAGAACGGCTGCGGCGCTCGAACAACCATCGTTAGCGCCCACAAAGCCGGCCTGAAGCTTTGTGTCGTAGTGGCCGGTTATCAGAACGAGGTCCGGTTTCTCACCGCGAAGTTCGGCGATGATATTCTTCATCGGAACCGAGCCGTGCGGGGTCTCGCCGTTGAAGGTGTCCTCGCTTACTGTGAGCCCGTAGCTCTTGAGTTCTTTTTCAAGGTATGACTGCGCCTTCGTTATAGCCTCGGAACCGGATGGATGAGGCCCGATCTCGACGAGTTTTCTCATGTGCTCATATGCTCTAGAAGCATCGGTCTCTCCTGACTTGTCGGCGTTCGAGGCAACGTCCCGACTGGTCTGAGCGCTGCGTCCGGCGGGCGCCAAAAGCAGCAAGCATAAGAGAATTGTTAGTGATGTCGTTCGATTCGATCCTGGTTTGCTCAGCATCAGGAGGGCCCCACGCTTAGAGGAATCGTTTCAAACAAATTTGATCTGAGCCAGGTGTTTCGGGAGCCTGTCGTCGCCCACTCCCGCGGATCGAATACCTATTCTGTGTTCGCCCGCAAGCTGGTCCAGGGTAACGCGCTCCGATTTTATGTAACTCACATCTCGCATGTTTATCATCGCTACCTCGGCGCCGATACTGGGATTCTGACACGAGTAGGAGCTTACTATTGCGTATTTGATTTCCGGTGTGATCGTCCGCGAATCGAGAGGGTCCGTCATCATGTGCTGGACGGTCTCTCCGTTGCTGAATCGAACCGTGAGTCTGAAGAGCGGATCGGGCAGTTGAAAGCTTTCACTCATAGAACATCCTTATCGTGCGGCTATGCTCCGGTTGTTGACGCTTGATCGGCGGAACTCGTTGTCTTATTAGTCGAGCCCTGGCAGCATGAAGTCGCAATATCGTCCACCGCCTTTGAAGCGGCTGATACGACTGCCTCAACCGCGTCACCGAGCATGTCAAGTTCAATTCGTATTAGCGTTGACAACTTTTGCTCGAAGGGCAGTCCGGAAAATGCGTGTCTGACGTCGTTTGCAGCCTTGTGAGTATTTGCGCTCATTCTTTGTAGCCTCGTCGAAGTGGCTGTGCTCCACGGTCATCAGCGATTCACAGTAAATTCAGGCTACCTTAAAGAGACAAAAGGGGTCAAGCTTTCAGGTCTGTTAAGGTGCGGCTATAACTGAAACTTGCCACGATGGAAGAAGATGCCACCGACGTCAGAGACTGCGGGAAAAGTTTGGAGTTCGGCCTTCAGGGAGAAGTTTGTTTCCCCCGCTCATGCCGAATTATGAACTGCCGCCTGAGGGCCGAACTACGAGCATTTCCTCTGACGTCGGTGGTATTCAGCCGGAATTAATCGCATCCGGTCTGAGAAGGTCTTTGCAGAACGAGCTGCTCCATCAGTCTATCCCATTGTTTGCTGGCGTAATGCCAATGGCCATCGTGACCTTCTCTAATGATTGTACCGAGGTTCACCCTGTTCCAGGCATCGCTATTGGCTGGAAGATAGATATAGCCCCGCTCACCATCTCTACCAGGGATGTACCTGAACACATAAAAGAATCTCAGCTGTCGATCTTTGGGCTTCCACTTGATGTAGAAAGATACTTCATATATCGCATCACCGGTTGGAGGCTTCGTGACGATTCCGCCGGCCCAATCAATGAACTGACCTGACCATGGATCGAAGTTCTTCAGCGTTGCGCGGTCGGCGATTTCGATGTCGTGAGAAAGCCCGGTACTCTTGATGATTATTTTGTCAGGCGAACCTTTACCGTAGGTGTACTGACAGTAACCGAACAGGGCGACGAGGACAGCAAGGCAAAGCGCACGTTTACTCATACTCACCTCCGGCTACTTCAACAAACAGTTTTCAGTTAGACGCTTCATACGAGAAATCTCTTCCAATTGTTTTTTGGCAATGAGCGAATCAAACACACAAACTAGCGATTGATTATGGGCGAGCAAAAAGGGAGGTTTGCTTTGCAAAGAAGCGCATCATAGAATGTGTGCTTCTCCCGCTGCGAGTACTCCCGTTTGCACTGAACGCCATCGTATGAGGTTGGAGGGTTTGACACACAATACAGCATCCGGCCCGCCCTTAAACAAGAGCCGCTGGATGTCCCGGCTCACAAGGATTTTCAGGGATTCATCTGAAGCGATCACAAGTAACGTCACCGTTCCGGTCGAGGAGCGCGGCCGGAGAATCTACGTGGCGACGGATTGGGTGATCTCAATCTCGCTGGTCCTGTACGCCTTGTTCGCGCCGCATTCAATCGCGATCACCCAGACCTCGTACCTTATTGGACTGACAGCGTGGGGAGTACAAATAGGAGCGGCTCGCAGGCTGCCGTTTAAACGATCTCCGGTTGATATTGCGCTCTTCGGGTTCTTCGCGTGCTGCGTGGTTTCGTCGTTTTTGTCATACGATCCATTGGTTAGCATAAAAGGCTTGAAGAGCCCGGCGTTCTTCCTGGCGTTCTATTTTGTCAGCAACAAAGTCAAAAGCCTTCGCTTTGCAACCCTGTTAGGTTTTGCCCTAATTGTTTCCTGTCTCGTCAACGTAGGCTACAGCGCGGTCACACTCGGGGTTGGCCGCGGGCTTCGTATCGATACCATCAGCCCGGAGAGTCCGTTTAATGCGGAGGGCATTAAAGTCGGGGACGTAATACTCGAAGGTGACGATCAAGTAGTCAACTCTCAGCAGGATCTGGTTCGCATAATTGAATCCCAGCGCGGTCGGTTGCGACTCCAGCTTGGACGGAAGGAGGCGCTTGAGGAAATCTCGATTCCCCGGCAATCGATAAAGGAAGCACGGGGAACTGGCTCCGGCCTCGGAATAACAACCTCAGCCGGTAGAAACTTTCGTGTAATGGGCTTCTATAGTCATTATGAGACCTACGCTGAGGTCCTTCAGCTCATAGCCGCGCTGGCGGTGGGAATGTTGATATCGATACCCAATAAGAAATCGGGCGCGGCGATGCTTTTGAGCGTAGCGATTCCGTTGTTGACTGCTACGTTAGTAGTCACTTCGACGCGGGCAGCGTTAGCTGGATTGGGCGTCGCGGTCCTGGTGATGGCTCTCGCAAGCAGCAGGCGTCGCGTCGTCGGTTTTGCGACCGCGAGTATTCTGATTGTTTTTCCTCTGGCGCTTTTGTCGGTCGAGCACGCGCGCGGCATTTCGGTGTTCGATACCGAGGAGGGGAGCACGGCTTATCGGCTTGAGGTATGGCGTGAGGCATTCGGCATCATAAAAGATAATCCACTGGTGGGTATCGGCAAAGGCAGCGAGGGGAAGCTCAAACGGAGCCTTGGGCTCTACGACCAGGGCAGACTTCCTCCTGGACACTTTCACTCGACGCCGGTTCAAATCGCGGTGTGGTGGGGACTGGCCGGCCTCATTTTCTATTGCGGGTTTATGACGATACTTGTCGTCGAGATCTGGCGGTTGATCAGGAGAGTGAGATCCGAAGAAAAGTGGCAGCTTTCTGGAATCGCACTGGGCGGACTGGGGGCCGTTCTCGCTTTTAATGTAAGCTCGCTCGCACATTTCAACTTCGGGGACGGCGAAGTTGTCATGGCGTTTTGGTTGCTGACGGGACTGGTGTTCGCGATTCGCCGGATCGCCTCTGAAGCGCAAGACGGCGAGAGATCAGAACGTAAAGGAAAACTATCAACAACAGAAGGTTCACGTAGAAGTCAGCTCCAAGAGCAATCAGCAGTCTCTGTGTCGAGCGTCCGGGTAGCAAGGGCAAAACAGAATTAGCGGCCGCCAAAATAATCAACGTGTAGCTCGCAAGTCTTCCAATACCAAAAGTCTGAGAAGTCGCAACGCTACCCAGACACGCAAACGGCCACAGCAGAGCTACGAAATAAATCTTCGACGTAAGCGGACCGACCAGCAAAATCAGGCAGATAATTACCGCCAATTCGAGAGGGACAATCTTATTGGGCACATCGGACTTGTTGGACCTATTGGATTTGATGGTTATAGCCTCGTAGCTCGTCGGTAAGGCCAACATCAATAATAGAACTCCCGCGAACAGCACGGCAGCGATGATCATCCAAGCCCCGGCCACGTGATCGCGAGACAGCGAAGCGAAATTCACCGCTGGATAGTTCACGTCTCCATCGACTCGTTGAGAGTAGTCGACATCAGTTAGGTAACGCCGGAACTGGCCCTTTAGAGACAGGTTTATTGGACCGTTGTCCTCGTGGAACTCCTGACTCGCGACAACGTGCTCGTACCACGTCTTCAGCAACTGATTGTTCTCGCGAAAGCCAAAGTAAGCCGACGGTGCAATGTTGATTGCCGCCAGGAAGACAACAACCGCGGCGAGCATAGCCCAGCGTTTCTTCAAGGCGAAGTAAGGCAGCAGTAGAACTGGCGTCAGCTTGATCGTGATCGCCAGTGCCATCAAGATTGCGGCCACGAGATCCCTTCGTCGATGCGCAAAGTAAAGCGACGCGAACAGCATAAACACGGCCAACAACTGGGCATTGCCATAGTGCAGCGCCATCACGAAATATTGAGCGACGGCCAGCGCTACGGCGAGCCACATTAGCTTCGACATCTGAAACGTTCGGCTGACTATGACCACACAACCCGCGATCTCAATCACTGATAAGAGGTACCAAATGTAAGCCGCGACCGAATACGGAAGAAGCCAGAGAGGGAAGAGCGCAATGAGAAAGAAGGGAGGATATCTGTAATCCATAACTCGCCCCAGTGCGAAATCAGGCGAGTAAAGATCGGTGCGTCCGCTTGCCAGCGAACGGCCGGCAGCGTAGTAGACCGGAAAATCAACAAGGTTGCGTATGAAAACGAACCCGAGAAGCGCGAGTGCTGAAGCGCATGCGACTATCAATACGATGCGCGATCTTCTCTGCATTTCGGACTAGACAACCGTACGAGCCAGGAAACGAAAGGAATTCAGACAAACTGACAGCACCACCTTACGTGCGTGAAGAGTACCGTGCAAGGTCTTGGCGCGTAGAGTCATGTTAGTGTGTTTCGGCAAACCCTCCTCTGCGTCCTCGGCGCCTCCGCGGTTTTTCTTGATCAGTGCCGGGAATTCAACCGCAGAGGACGCGGACGCCGCTGAGGAAGAACGCGATTGTGAGCGATCAACTCACCATGAGCAGATGCTCAAGAGTCGAGGCCCAGAAAGGCTCGCATGCGATCCAGCTCCGCCTCGAGTTCGCGCTCGAAGTCGGCATCGTGTCGTGGCTGCGATTCGATATAGCCAAACTCAGACTTGAGCTCCCCGTCCTTCACTGAGAGGTTGGCCCAACCTATCACTCGGTCACGCCAAAGCAGCGGCAGAGCATAGTAGCCAAGCTTTCGCTTCGGTGCCGGCGTGTAAGCTTCGAAACGGTAGACCCAGCCCCACAACATCTCGAAGCGAGAACGGTCCCGCACCACCGGATCGAAGGGCGCCAGCAATCGCGCCATTTCCTGTGGCGCACTGCGAGCCGGGTCCTCTCCGGCGGGCCAATACCATTCCACACCGTCGACCCGCGCATGCGATAGCCGCTCTTTTGTTCGCCGCAAGGCGCCTTTCAACTCGTCGAGCCACTGGGGAACGGCAAAGCGCAGCCGGCGCACAAAGTTCGACAGGCTCGCGGAAGGGAGCGGCGCATAAATTCGCACGACCGCATCGACCAGGAGGTCGATACGCGTGCGACGCTCGACTGCGTCAACGGGCTCGGGGCCGTGTTGATGTGCTGTGTAGATCCGGATACCGGCCTCGCGGCGCGCGACACGCAGCAAACCGCAGTAGTGCATGGCTTCCAGCAGTTGGGTCGTCGCGTTCGATGAACCGCCCCAGTAATTCCTGACCTTGCCATGAGCGAAATGCTCGTCTACTTCGCGCGGGTGCACCGCCCCGCGTTGGCGCACGAACTCCAGGAGAAGTTTGGCCTGCTTCTTGCGCGCGGCGGGCCAGGGTTGACCGACGTTGTCGGCAGGGACTCGGGAATCCGAGCGCGGATGCATTAGCGCGCATATGGAGCTGGTCACAAAGCCGTAAGTGACAAAGAAGTCCTCCTCGATTTCGAGCGTTGAGTAACGGCGTTCGAGATCGCCGGCGCGGTAGCCCTTAACGCGATGGCGCAGCGTCAAGTCCTGAGCGCGCGCTGGCGCGCGGATCGGGTCGGCTTGCACGAATCCCATCTTTTGGAGAGCGCGTCTTAGCGTGGTGGGAGTGAAGAGGCTATGGTCGACGGCGTAGCGCCGCAGGTCATCGATGGTTATCGCCATCTATTGATCTCGAGATTCCGAGTGCGGGACTCGAACCCGCACGGCCCTTGCGAGCCAGAGGATTTTAACTATTCAATCTGACGTTTCGATGGACTTCTGATTTGTTCCCATCTCTTTCATCAGCATCTACTCAAGTCGGAGTCACATCGTCTGGCTTATCTCTTAACTTCTGCAAGTTTCTGGAGTTTTCCTGGCACGATTACACAGGAATTACACAAAGCCGGGGCTTCAATTACCGTGACCGCCTTTTTTGCAGGGCAATGCATCATATCTTCTTTAAGTGGCCTGTTCTATCCCACCTTGGCGCCCTCGCGTGAAAGTGCTAACGGTTTATCTTCCCGCCCGATTTCGCTGTTCCTTTCTTCGCTGCCGGCTTTTTGATTCGCGGACGACCAGGCTTTCGACGCTTAACGAGCTTCAAATCGGAAGCCTCAATGAAGTGATCATCGCACGTCAAAGAGCGAACCTCGAGAATTATGCTGGCGCTGAACGACAGTCGCAATCAGTTTTGGGAGGAAAGGATCCGGGAATTGACGCGAGACTACGGATTGAGCCGCGAAGAAGCACTTGAGACCCTGAAGGAAGGATGAACGACGATGAATCGGTGCATAGCGGTTAACAATGCGATGCGTCGACCCGCGCCGACGCGGCAACAGCGCCACTCCAACAGAGCCTGTCTCGTACTTGCGCGGGTTGGTCAACGGCCATTCATCTCAGCTCTTGACCTTTCCACAGTCCGAACTGACCTGCGATGCAAAAACTCGCGCGCGCAAGGTAAAGTTTCAAGGGCAGTATGGCTCTTCATCATTAGCAGAGGTCTGAGTGAATGGATGACAGTGCGAAAGAGATTGCGAGACTGATTAACGAGGCCACGTCCCCGGAATCATCGCCCTCTCAAAAACAGGAGTCCTTTCAAGAGATCGTCAAACGCTTCCAGGACCTGGCCTACGCCTGCGCGTATGCGGTCCTCAGGGACTTCTGGCTGGCGGAAGACGTGGCGCAGGATTCATTCATAACTGCCTGGCAGAAGCTCGACCAGTTGCGGAAGCCGGAAGCCTTTCCCGGCTGGTTCAGGCGGATCGTGCTGAACGAGTGCCACCGGCTGACGCGCGGAAAGAAATTGCAATTTGTTCCTCTTGAGTCATCTCTTGCGAAGCAGGCTATGGGAAATGTCGCGACCAAATCCAATCCTCAAGCGCGGGCTGAGTTGATTGAACTGCAGTACAACGTCCGCGAGGCGATTAGCTCGCTGCCCGAACACGAGCGGCTGATTACTACTCTGTTTTATATGGATGACTATTCGCAAAAAGAGATCAGCGCCTTCCTCGAGCTCCCGCTTTCGACCGTTGTCAAGCGCATGTACTCTGCACGGCAGCGGCTGAAGCAAAGGATGATTGAGATGTTCAAGGATGATCTGCAGAGCCACAGGCCTTCGCGCAACAAGTCATTCGCGGAGCAGGTGATCGCGCGCTTGCGACCGTATATCTCATCCGATTGGGGGCCTATCAGCGAGTTTGTTTACGGCCTCGCGCCGGAGCTTCGCCGGGATGAGGAAGCGTGGCTGTGCAACCGCAAGCAGTTCGACGAGACTAGCTACAGGCGTCGTCAGTATTTCGCCGAACATTTCGATACCGGACAAATTCTCGGCTACGGTTCGATCGAGCAAACGTTCTTTCTGCCCAAGTATCGTCTGTTCCTCATGGCTGAACCGAACTGGCTAAAGGCCGGAGTCGGGGATCTGTTGCTCGATCAGCTTATGAATGACCTCAGTGAAGTGGGCGCCATTACAGTCGGGCATAGAACGTACTCAAATCAACCGGAGGTCCTCGACTTTCTGATCCACCGCGGGTTTGTTGAGACGAGGCGAGTATGGGATCTGCGGCTGGATTTATCAGAGACGGATTTTTCAACTTTAGCGCACATAGCCGAAGAGGTTGCGGAGCGCGGCATCACAATTACGACCTTCGCCGAAGAGCGTCGGCGGGATGCAGAGGCGACTCTGCGGAGGCTGCACGAGTTCCTCAATTCGGCGAAGGAGGACGATCCCGAACGCAGGCCATTCGTGCCGGTTCCCTTCGAGTCCATTGTTCACTGGTTCACCCGAGACGGTGTGCTGGCTGATGCCTCTTTCATAGCGAAGCGGGGTGAAGAATACATCGGCTTCACGGATCTCGCTCACTTCGAACCGATTCCGCTGGGCATAATGCACGGCTTCACCGGCGTCGCTCGCGTGTGGAGGAGGCGGGGAGTGGCCACGGCTCTCAAACTAAAAGCCATCGAGTATGCACGCAACCATGGATACCGAACCATTCGTGCCTTCAATCTTCCGAGTCAACGCGAAATCATGGCGCTTAACGAAAAGCTCGGCTACCGTCGCGCGTTCCGATTCGTCACGGTGGAGAAATTTGTGAAGGCGCGGGCGCAAATTGATCCGGCGACTCACGACTCATTCGTCGGGGACTATGCGATTGATCCGGGCACTCTGACGGCGCACGGCCTGCCGCCGAACCTGAGAGTAACCATCAAGAAAACTGGTGACCGGCTGATCAGTGAATTGCGCGACATGCAGGATGAATTGTTTCCGGAGTCCGACGACGCATTTTTCACTGACCATCACTACGCTCGTTTCGTGTTCGCCAGAGATGAGCGCGGATCAGTTACACACCTGCTCTATTGCGAAGACGGGAAGGAGATGCAGGCCAACAAAATCAGTTAGCGAGTTCTCAGTTCGGCCTTCAGGCGGAAGATCATTGCTCGGCTTACAGAAATAGCTCTGTACGAGCTTTCGCTTTAAGGCCGAATTAAGAACTCCTTTCATAGGAGACTCTCATGAAGAAGTATTCCAGACTGGCGGTCGTGTTGCTATTCGTACTCGCGGGAGCATGTCTTGATTCTTCATTGCTAGCGTTGCCTGCGGCCAGCGAGCCTTCGGCTCAAGAGAAACCTGCGGAACAAGTATATAAGAATATTCAAATCCTGAAAGGCATGCCTCAATCGCAGCTTCAGCAGGTAATGGCGTTGTTCACCGGATCGCTCGGTGTGAGGTGCGGCTATTGTCACGTTAACCCTTTTGAAAGGGATGCCAAGCCCACAAAACAAACCGCCCGGCGCATGATCCAGATGGTTCTTGATCTCAATCGCGAAAAGTTCGGAGGCCGCGGTACAATCACGTGCAACACCTGTCATCGCGGTCAGTCAACGCCCGATAGCGCTCTCGCACTGGGAGGGAACCTGTTTCTGCCTCAACCCCCCGCCGTCAAACCCGACACATCGATGCCGACGGTTGATCAGATTCTCGATCGCTATGTCCAAGCTCTCGGCGGCAGAGAAGCGCTTGAGAAGTTCACCAGCCGAGTAAGCAAAGGATCGCGCATCGGCGCTGATGGAATACTGGTGCCCGAGGAGGTCTATCAAAAGGCGCCCAACAAATTACTGGTCATCACGCGGTACCCCGACGACGCTCGGACTACGCGGTTCAACGGTCAACGGGCCTGGTCAGGTGGCAAGGATCAAGTGGACGAGGTCACTGGTGAGGAACTTGGCGAGCTTGCGCGTGAAGGGACCTTCAATAAGGAGATCTCGCTGAAGGAGATGTACTCGAGCTTGAGCCTGGCCGGCAGAGCGACCGTCGGGGACAAGGAAGCTTATGTGATCGAGGCAAGCTCTCGCGCCGGCAATGCTGAGAAACTCTATTTCGATACCCAGACCGGGTTGCTTGTTCGCAGGTACAGGGAGTCGAGGACCGTTCTCGGTCCATATCCTCTCCAGACCGATTTCGAGGATTATCAAGTGGTTGATGGATTCAAGCTTCCGTTGACAATTCGATGGTCAATGCCCGGACGCGTGTGGGGACGCCGAATCGCCGAGGTCAAACACAATGTGGCGATCGAAGACGGACAGTTCAATCCTCCCGCCAAGCAGTGATTGGGGGCGAATAGCACGCGCATGTGGAAGCGACCTGAGCACGCTTTTCGCCCACATCGCTGGAAGACCGTAATAATGTGCTGGCCTGGTCTTCCTTCTCATTTCGGCGCTTCGAACTTTGCGTCATCGATCGGCACGGTTGTGTGCCGCTCGAGCTACGTCCGCTAGAAACTTTGGAATCACGTGTGGTTGCAGAGTCTATAACAGAGACGCAAACAAACTCGTCAGGGAGATTGAGTGTGACGCCTTCTGCCTAGACCCACTTTACAATCACAGGCGGTATGGAGCGAATTATCACGTCTTGGAAACGATCGCGGCCCTATGACTCACCTCAATTGACGGGGAAGACCCTAACGATTCCTGTCAGCCTGGCTTCTGCGATACAAAGAACGTAACCTCTCTCACCCAAGCGAGTATGATATATACGACCCTGTTGGAATGCCCAGCACCCATCGGCCAAAGCCCTCGATTCCCGCACAACACTAGGCAAACACCGGGTGACTCCTGACCTGCGGAAGGCATATAAACCCGTGGTGCGAACCAGGAAACACTGTCTGACTTGAGATAGGGAGAAGATGAAGAATCTGCGTGCAAAGGCCTGGCTCAGTGGAGCAGCGGCGCTGTCGACCCTGCTCACCGCTGGAATTGCACTCGCCCAGCCATCCGCTGCTGCCGGGAGTGAGACTCGCAATGCCGTCACCAGGCAGGCGGGAATCAAAGCGAACTCTGACACTCTCGCGGTTGAGACCGCCAAACAGAAGGGAAGCGGTAAGCTGATTGTCTTTGTGACGAGTTCCGACCCTCGGGCAGTTCTCAGCATCACCGCCCAGCCCGTCGCCGCCACTGATCCGCCCATCGACCTCGGTACGATGGCAAAGACCAGTCAGAATGGCCCTGAGTCCTTCATCACCAAGAAAGGCCTGGCTCCGATCAGCTTTGTTGAGATCACCTCGAGCAGTGGCGGAGTTCTCGCGGCCCGTATAGATAAAACCAGTCCGCCGGTTGCGAAATTCTATCTCGCGCCCGACGGCGACGATAACTGGAGCGGCACGCTTCCGGCGGCCAACTCAGCCAGAACGAATGGTCCTTTTGCGACCCTTGAACATGCCCGCGCCGTCGTCCAGTCACTCGATAAGACGGTATTGACCCAGGTAACCGTGCTGATGCGCGCCGGCACGTACTCTTTGCCCGCGACCCAACACTTGACGGCCAGTGATTCTGGCTCTGCGACTACGCAAATCGTTTACCAGAATTATCCGGGCGAATCGCCGGTAATCAGCGGCGGCATGCGCGTTCAGAACTGGACGAATGTAGGCGGCAATACATGGCGGACGACCTTGCCGGCCTCGACCCAATACTTCGAGCAGTTGTATTACAACGGCGAGCGGCGTCTGCGGCCGCGCGTGGGCGGCTATTTAGGGACGTACTTGCGATTTGCGGGTACGATTTATTTGGATGCGCCCGGCCCGCCGGCGAAGGCGCCGGATCCGAATTGCGGTGTGTATATTCCCGGCAGCGGCTGGGAGTGTTTCGACCGCTTTCACTATGACCCGGCCGACCCCATCACGAGCACCTGGCGCAATCTCGCGCCCTCAGAGGGAAACGCCTGCAACCAGCTCGCGGGGAGTCCCACTCTGGCCGGCGACGTCGAGCTTCTCGATTTTGAGCAATTCACCACCTCGAAGCTGCGCGTTGATTGCGTCGACCCGGCCAGCCATACCGTCTACTTGACCGGCCCCACGGGCTTTGGGCAAAACAATCCGCAGCGCAACGGCTTCATCTCCGGCAACCGGTACCTGGTCGAGAATGTGCAGGACCAGCTCACCCAGCCTCGGCAATGGTTCCTCGACCGCTCGACAAGGCCATGGACGCTTACCTATCTCACTGACAATGGGGAGAATCCGAATCAGGATACTGTGATTGTTCCGCAGCTCACGCAGCTCCTGGTGGCGTCCAACCTGCAGCACGTGACCTTTCGTGGATTGACTTTTGAGCACGATAACTACACTCTGCCGGCAAACGGACATTCCTCTAAGGAACTGGAGCCCGATATCAGCGCGGCTGTCTCAATCCAAAATTCACAGAACGTCACCTTCGATTCCGGAACCGTGACCCAAACCTCCGGAGTCGGTTTGGAATTCATTTCGTGCCTGGACGCATCCTCACCGTCGTGGTGTGTGTCGTCGAGCAAGACTGCGACGACCTCCAATAACACGATTTCCAACAGTGCCTTTTACGATCTTGGGGCGCTGGGGATCCGCATTGGGAATCCTCGCGGGCCGGCGGATACCGACGCCAACGTGCCGCAAAATACCCTGGTGGAAAACAATGTGGTGGAAGGCTATGGCCGCACGATTCCCGCTGCATTTGGCATTGGCCAGGGCGAGGGGCACGACAACCTCTACACGCACAACGACGTGTATGACGGGTATCACTGCGCCATATCGATCTCCGAAGCCGCGAGCGACACGACCAAACCGAACGGCATGGGCAACGCCAACAACACGATTTCCTTCAATCACGTGTTCAAGCTCTTGCAGGGAATCATGAATGATGGAGGGTCCATCCGCATTGAATCGGGCAATCAGGTCTTCACCGCCGCGGGTAACAAGATTCTCAACAACAAGATTCATGATGTCACGGACGCGTCGGCGCTGGATGCGAATGGTTACGGAGGCAACGGGATATACCTGGATAACCAGACGGGCCTGGTGGATGTGGAAAACAACCTGGTTTATCGCATTTCGGGAAACGCCGTACACGCTCCGCAGGGCCCGGCGGCGCCCAACGAAGCCAACCGTGTCAAGAATAACATCCTGGCTTTCCCGCGGCAGTCAATGGTCGACGACAACGCCCCTTATCCGAATGGCGTGCCGTCCACTGCCGCCCAGGCCTACGTGATCACTAACAATATTTTCCTTTTCGACCGGACTGCTCCGGACTTCTTTGTGCAGGGTGGCTGCACCTACAGCGGCGGATTTCCTTATACACAATACCAGCAATGGAACAGCAATCTTTACTGGCGTACCGACGGTACCTTCGCTAGCGACCCCAAGGCCTTCTATGTGCAGCCCGCCGCCGGCGACGGACCAAACGCGCCCTGCACGGGCAACGCGAAACAATATAGTTTCTACAGTTTTGCCGGATGGCAGCAGAGCGTCGGAGAAGATGTGCAAAGCGTCGTGCAAAATCCCGGCTTCAACAATCCCTTTTTTCCGGCGGATGATTTCTCCCTGCCGAAAGGATCGCCCGGCGTTGGATTCGTCGTTTTCGATCCGAACAAGGCCGGCAGGTCGAATCCCGTGATCAAACCGCCAGCCGTCCCGGCCACGTTCCCGACTAAACCCTTCGATCCTGCGAAAGATTACTAACGCAGAACCGAGTAAGCACGAGTTGGCAGACTGATGCAAAAGTGCCTGGCGAGCCCCGAAAGTTATTTCACCGCCTGATCAAGTCTGGTTGGACGTAGAGCCTCCGAAAACGATTGTTTGCTCGCCGTAGTGCAGAGGTCGGCGAAGTCGTCCGCATTGCGAGGGTGAGTATTCTTTGCCGCGTCGAGTGTTTCCGTTTTCATCTTCTCTTTAGAGCAAGCTCAGGTACCTTGCTGGGCTTGCCGCCCGGAAACATCGGCGCACCAAGCCCTTGATTTAATAATGCCGAGGGCGGGACTCGAACCCGCACGGCCCTTGCGAGCCAGAGGATTTTAAGTCGAATGTCCCTTATCTAAGCCAACTTTTAACACTTTCAATCACTTACAACTCTCAAACAGCACCTTGAAAATCAAAGTCCTCTGAACAATCCTACCACGTTTGTCAATGGCCTTGTCTCAGTTTCTAATTGGATTCCACATCCCTTAAGGATATAATGCGGTCCCCAAACGTGGAGGCCTTACTATGGTTGTAGCAGATGAATACCTCCAATCAATTGCTGATTCCCTCTTGTACTTATTCGATTATATGCCTCCGGTTTCGGTGTGGATATTAAATATCGAGCAAGCCGGTTGCGACTTTAAACCTCTTGCGGAAGCGCACGGACAGAATGCGATTGTTATTGATAGATGTCACTATGAGAACGGTAATTTGGAGTACATCCACGCTACAATTCTCCACGAGCTTACTCATATATGGGTAAATTTCAAAGGGCGCAGTACTAACCTTTTTGGTGGTCACAATATCGCTTGGTTTCGAAAAGCCATCGAGTTGAAATTAGACTTTGAAGAAGTGTTTTATTGGTATCCTGGTTCAGAAGAGCTTTATCGAGAAATCTACGACGAACGAAACTGTTATCACGAGATAGAGTTAGAAAACGGAACTTTCAGATGAATCATCGGCATTTAGCAACTATTGCTGTTGTCATTGCCTGCCTAGGCCTTATTGGTTTGTACAGTCTATGGTCTTCATATAGGCAAGGAGCAATTACGGCAAATTCGCCTGGCAGCAAACTATCGGTGAAGGAGATTACTCCTTATGAATATGATGTTTCTATTCCAAAAGATGGAAAATGGTATGACACAGGTATTTGGGTTGGAGACAAGATTCAGCAGGTTCGCATATGGACTACACCTAATAACCCGCGTCAACCATTTAGTGTCAAAATTGGTGAGCAAGAATTCAAGGCCAGGCTTGTAACGGATGACAAGTCGTTGAGTGCTTTCTTGGCAAAGATTGAACTTGGTGATAATGGTCTAAAGTTGGAAAGCGAGCAAAAGATATTTTTGAAAGTGGATGACTCTGCTCAAGCCGAGGCGTTAGGACTAAAAGTGAATCTCTCGGATGAAAAGACTCCAAACGATTTGCCAATACTAGGAGTTCAAGAGCGTACTTTTGTATGGGAGGGTGACGTGCCGGGCAACGTATCTTGGTTACAAACTGGACTGTGGGTCAGAAAAAATGAAACGTTAAAGATTAGCGCTTCAGGACGCGTAGCGTGGTGGCCCAATCCGCCAATGGAGGCGCGAAATACTATCACTGGCACTGCTCCTCCCGATGGAGAGACTTCTACCGTAGCTGATCTATGGAGGAACAATCCTGATCATATTAAGGCGTTTCCAGCACCTTATGATAGGCCAGGCTGTTTAGTAATGATGATTGGTCCCAACGTATATAGAGTGGGCTCCTATGCAGTTATTCAACCCATGGAAGATGGTCAAGTAACTTTCCAAGTAAATGATTCTCAAGTCGCAGACAATACTGGGTTATTTCATGTGGTGGTGAAGAAATGATAATAGTTTTGATCTGTTTCCTAGTTGCCATTGCTTTGAGCTTTGTTGCTTTACTAAAGCGCAAGGCTGTCTCCGCAACCTCTCAAGATTCGCCAGCGATAACGTCGCTCCAACAAACGGAACAGGCAATAGAAAAGAGGAACCTGCCCGAAGCTAGTAAAGTCGAAAAACAGATAGGGAGTTTTATTGAGGACCATAAGCATAATGGTTGGGCAATCGCCAACCGAGTCAGAGCTACCAGACAAGAAACGAGTGGTCAAATCCTAGACCAAAAGGTTCACGTTGCCGCAGAGCTAATTACTCTCAAGGGCCAGCAATCCTCGATGCACGTGGCCGAGAAGAAATATGAAGATACAATTATTCAAACGCCTAGGCGTCTAGAAGAGGTAAATCAGCTTGAAATCGAAGCTCACAAACAAACTATTGCCACCGCCGCGAACAAGATTCAAGTCATTGAAATGGCAACGGAGAAAAAACTCTACGCTCCGACCTACCTTGCTACCGAGGAGCAACGTCAGCTCAACGCAATCGAGTTAGATAAACAACGTGGTGAATCAGAAATCAAAGTCACTGAACACAGGGCACTCGGAGAGATTGATGTAGACCTCGACCTTAGAGAGAAGCTCAACACGCTTGACGCAATTCGCCAATATAAGCATATCCACTTTACCGAATTTGATGAACTTGGTCAGCGATTGGAAGTTTTAATAGCTGATGAACAGAGGTTGATGGCTATTCCAAATTCCGAAGAACAGTTAAGGGTGACCCGTGAGCGAAAAGAAACGTACGCGACGCTCTTCAGACAGTGCAAAACTAGACTTTTGGAAACTAGCGACCAAGAAGTCATATCAGGACTTAACGCGATTACCGACCTTATCCGACCTCCAGAATACGGCGATACAACAACTAGGGTCGAAGTATCCGCTGAGAAGCCTAGGGGAAGGGGTAGACCAAAGTCTAAACCTCAGTGAAGAAGAGCGCGAATCTCATATGCACATTATCGGGACTACCGGCATGGGCAAGTCCAGGTTCCTAGAGCATATGATGAGGACCGACATTGACCGAGGAATAGGTTTCTGTTTTCTTGACCCCTCGCTTCGCGGTGATACTCTCAAACACATTCTCGCCTATTGCGCCCACAAGAATTTCAAGAAGGTTCTGTTAATCGACCCCAACGATAGGTGGAAGTACAGCCGAATTTGTCCCTTGAATTTGTTTTCAAAATACAAAGAGACAAGCGTTGCTCATGCCTACGACATTATCAAAGTTCTCTTTGACATGAGGAACGAAGCGCAGTTTGGTTATATCCAGCATTATTTACCTGCTCTCTTAAGCGTCTTGTGGCAAGCGGGAGCTACTATCTACGATTCGATTTACTTTACTGACTACAGTAATCCTTTTTATCGGGAGAAACGCCTGGAGATATTCGACCGCAGCGCCAGGTATTCTGCTCAACAAGGTGAGCCTTTTGACGCCCAGGGAGTGCTTATCGAAGGTGCATTTAAGAACCCAACTACTTTTAGGGAGTTTGGCTCGACCGTTCGAAGGCTAGATCCGCTGATTCGTCATGACACTCTGAAACTGATGTTTGCAAGTATGCAAGGTATTAAGTTCACCGAAATTATTAAAAAAGGTTGGGTAGTTCTAGTAAACCTCCATAGGGGAAGCCACGGCATTACCGGAATGCACACGAAGCTCTTGGCCACTACTGTCATCAACGAGATTATTTCCGCAATGCTTGCGATGGGAGACCACGGCTGGAAAGGACGTTACTACCTCTATCTTGACGAAGCTGGAGAATATGCTAATGATAAGGTAAAGGACTTACTCTTTTACTACCGAAAATCTGGCTTAGGGGTTATTCTCGCCCACCAGCTCAACGACCAGTTTGGAAGCCCCGACATTAAGAACGCCGTCGCCGGCCAGACTAAAATCAAAGTTGCGTTCTACCAACCAAGTCCCAAAGACCGCATGGATACGGTTAAGAGTTTGTACGGAGGTGAGCTAAAGGACAGGGATGTTGACTTCGCGCTAAAGAACCTCCGCAAGCAGCACGCAGTAATAATGACAGAGAGCCGCGAGCCAATGTTTGTCAGGATACCCGATGTGCCGGATCTTCCCGAAGCTCCCAAAGAATTCATTCAAGAAATATACTCAGCGCCCCACTATCAATCGCCGGATGAAGTTATTCACCAAATAAGGAACCGATTCAATGACGTTCGACAGGAGACAAACAATCCTCCACGCACTAAGCGAAGAAAAGCGAATGACCGCCAGCCAACTGGCGAGGATAGCGTACGCGGATTTGGAGAAACCTTTAGTCATCTCCAGGAAAAATACGGAGATTGAGCACGAATACCCTCCTGGTTACCAGTCTTGCCTTCGTCTCCTAAAGAGTATGTGCGCTACCGAGGACAAGACCGGAAAGAGAATAAAGCCTCTGTTGAAACGCCACGCCGCCAAATACCATGGTTATGGTGACTTGTTCATGCTCCCTAAGACGTACAAGATGAAATTCGAGCTTTACGAGCATGAGGTTATTTGCGCTGACGTGTATGCCGCACTCTACAGCAAACACAGTGGTTGGTGTGAGCCGGTAGGTGAGAACTTGAAATCGCTCAAACTTGAGCCTGACCGCTTTATGAAGTTTGGAAGGACAAATATCTTCCTTGAAATCGATAGGGGAAGTGAGGGTTCGAGTATCATCAAACAGAAGCTTGAAAACTATATTAGATACGAGACACTTACCCAGCGCCATTTCAACGTCGTGTTTGTCCTGCAAAACTATGCCAAAGACAGGGACATCTTAAAGCTCAAAGACCCTGCTGCAAGGAAAGAAGGGAGGCTCCGGCTCCAGAAGAAACGAGGCGAGCAGATAGCCGGCATCGCCGAGGAATTTAGACGAGGCAACCAGTTTCTTTTTACGGTGTGTGATTGGGTTATAAAATACCCAGATGAGCCTATTCTGGCGTCCCCTCTTGGGCAGCCATTGCGCTTCGCTGACCTCTAAAAGCAAAGTCTAAACAGAATACAAATAGATAATTATGTTTTCCGCATAGCAAAGCGATTTATCGCTCCTATTTCTAGCACTTTAAAAACCATTTATACGAATCAAGTTAATAAGACGCAATTGGAGAAATCGGTACTCAGATCCGCTCGCTGACGCTCGCTGAGAATCGCAATCTTAAACTTACAAAGTGTGGTCAACTTTTATAGTTCTAAGTTTGCTATAATTTGAATACTAGACAGCCTGCCGCGTTGTAAGAAACAACCGCCCAGTATAGGGAGAACGCTAGCAGCGTTACTTGCAGAAGCTCTGCTGATAGGGAAAGGCTTTGCTTAGGTGTTTATGAAGGTAAATGTTTCGTACCCTCGAAACGAGCCTCTGGCTAACCCTGGCCTAAGACATTTTGCTGTCTGATTGTGGCCGTTCTACTTTTGTAGGGCGGCCTTCCCTAATTGAAAGAGCCAGCCTACTTGAAGTTGGGCTGGCTTACCTTACGTCTTTTCATTTTACTGGCACCCTAAAGCTATCAAGTCTGCTCCCCAACCCGCTTCAGCGGGTTAATGGTCGCAGCCTGATGACAGCTTTTGGGACCCGCCAGCAGTTGACGACTGTAGTCTGGTAAGCCAGCTACGGACTACGATTGATTAAGCTGGTAAGGTGATTATATGCAGCAGCAGGTTAGATGGAGCGAGATATGTGTCAATTGTGGAACGTATGCTTCGACCGGAGAAAGAGTGTTCCAATGTAGTGTGTGTTGTAACCCTCCCCAAAAACCGGTCCATTGAAAACTAGAGGTTTCCGGGCGAGTATGACGCCAGGAGGCCTGAATGCGAAAGAGCAAATACAGTGAACACCAGATCATCGCGATCCTGAAGGCAGTGG